>Ga0105042_100021_pt1 | contig 20188 bp, 35 predicted proteins | sample LS_165metaG_FD_91487 | JGI IMG/M metagenome (GOLD analysis project Ga0105042, IMG submission 91487) | Switchgrass associated microbial communities from Austin, Texas, USA - LS_165 metaG | ecosystem: Host-associated > Plants > Phyllosphere > Phylloplane/Leaf | place: USA: Austin, Texas | collected... | reverse complement strand
GTGCCGTCGCGTAGCGCGCCGAGCAGCAGCGGGCCGGCGTCGGGCTCGCCGAGGAGGTCGGTGAACTGCTCCAGGGTGGTGATGCCGACGCTGGTGTACTGGTCCAGCAGCATCACCGCGTCGCGCAGTGCGCCGTCGGAGCGTTCGGCGATGGTGTCGAGCAGGGCCGGTTCGACGTTGAGGTTCTCGCGCTGGCAGATGTAGGCAAGCCGGCCGGCGATGTCGGAGGGGGCGAGGCGGCGGAAGTTGAACTGGCTGCATCGGCTGGCGACGGTGTCGGGGATGCGTCCGCGTTCGGTGGTCAGCAGCACGAACACGGTCTGCGGCGGGGGCTGTTCGAGAAGCTTCAGCAGGGCGTTGAAGCCGGCGGCGGAGATCGACTGGGCTTCGTCGAGGCCGATGACGTGCCAGCCTCCGGCGACGGCGTACTGGATGTCGGAGTGAAGTTTGCGGATGTCGGCGACGAGGCCGTGGGAGGCGGCGTCGATCTCGCGCAGATTCGGGCTGGTGCCGGCGAAGACCGCGACGCAGGAGGGGCAGGTGCCGCACGGGTCGGGTCCCATGTCGCAGGCCAGCGCGGCAGCCAGGATCCGCAGCGAGGTCGTCTTGCCGGTGCCGTGCGGGCCGCAGAACAGCAGCGCGGAGGGGACCCTCTCCTTGGCGACCATCTGGCGCAGGACGACCTGGACGACTCGTTGTCCGACGAGGTCATCGAAGGTCCGCGGCCGGTAGGTGAGCGCGAGCGTTTCCGCGGTGTCCACAGCGATGCTCTCCCTCGACGACGATCAGACGGTGCGGGGCTGCGGCGGGTTGAACCGCTGAGTGATCAGACAGGCGTCACCGCGTCCACTGTCGATGAGCTTGCGCATGTCGGCGCGGCTGATCCGGGCGGTGCCCTTGTTGCCCCAGTTCGGACCCCAGGAGTTGTAGATCGTGTAGTAGCCGGTGCCGGTGGCCTTGTTGGTCACCTTGAGCCCGGTGACGAGGCAGCAGTGACCGCCGACCTTCGCGCCGGTGGGGCGCAGGTAGCCGAGGCTGTTGGGCCGGTACATGCCCTGGTACCAGTCGACGCCGATGATGATCGGCCCGACGGAGATGGCGAGGGCCATCTCCGCTTCGCTCTTGGCCCACCGGTACTCGCCGACGTAGCCCATGCGGACGAGCTGCTTGACGCCGGCCCGCACTGAGGTGCCCTCGTAGAACGGCTGCGCGCCGGGGAAAGCCCCGCCCGGCCACGGGTCGTCGCGCTGCGCCGGCCAGTAGATCGATTCGCGGGCGAAGGTGGCGTCGAGGCCGAGCACGGGCACCGGGTGGCACCGCAGCTCGTTGCAGCAGCCGAAGCCGACGCAGGCGCCTTCCTTGCCCTGGTTGAGGACTTCGGCGCCCTCAGGGAAGGGCCAGGCGACCGTGACGGGCTCGCCCTGGCCGCCGATGACCTCCATGACGCCGTAGAGGTCGTCACGCTCGTCGTACTCGCGTAGGAGGTCGAGGCGGGGGTCTTCTACCTGGGATCCGTCGCGAAGCTGAGTAGCCATGGCGCCATCCGTTCGATTGACGGGGAGTCCTCAACGACTGCTACGGCGGTCAGAGCGCCGTTTTCCGCGACGAGGGCGTAGGTCGTGACCTCGACATGGCCGAACTCGGCGCGGCAGGTACAGCAGCGGTAGAAGCGGTCGCTGCCCCGGGCACAGGCGATCGCGTCAGAGCGGGCTCCGACGTCGCTGATGCACCACAGATCGGGGCAGGCGACCGCGTCCACGGCGTGGGTCAGGGACGGTTGAGCGGGTCGTCGTCCGGGGCCTGCTCGACGATGTCGGGGCCTTCGGTGTTGACCAGCGCGAGGCGCTCGTGGACGTCGTCGTCCTCGTCGAGCGGGGCGGTGAGGGTTTCGATGTCCTCGGTGTTGCCGGCGTCGGGGGCCGGTCGCTCGTCCTTGTTCGTCATGAAGGAACTCATCGGCCGAAGGAGAGGTGGCGGAGCTGAATCCAGCCGGTGTAGTTGCTCGGCCACAGAGCTTCGGTGGTGCGCTCGAAGCCGGCCGCCGGTACGGCGACGTGTTCCAGCGGTGAGGCGTGCGGCGGGTTGGCGGTGACGAGGCGCTGGAACAGCTCGATGTCAGCGGCGAGGTCGCGCCGGCCGTCGTGGGTCAGGTAGGACACGCGGGCGCAGCGGGCGGTAGAGACGGCGCGCTGTTCCCAGCCGTTAAGGTGTTCGCGCTCGTAGTCGTTGAGGAACGGCAGATGCCATTCCTTCGCCTTGACGTAGGTCGGGGTGGAGTTTTCGTACGCCTCTGCCATCGCCTCGGCGGCTACCCGGATGTCGTCTTGGGCGTCGGGGTTGCAGCGCTGTTCCCAGAAGCCGGTCCAGTTGGTGGCCGAGACGATGACGGTGTGCGGCAGGAACGGCTCCAGCAGCCGGTTGACGATGCTCTTGTGCACGCCGAGTTGCAGGAGCTGCTCGACACGGTTGACGGCGTCGTCGCGGGCGGCGAGCCAGATGTCGCGGGCCTTGCCCGGTTCGGCGATCTCGGGGCCGCCCTGCATGCCCTTGCGTTCGCTGCGCCACCTGGTCGGGACCGCGGGCGTGTCGGCGACAGTCGCGAGGGTCTTACGGACCGGGATGGCGCGGCTGGATGCGCTGTTTCGGCTGAAGGCCCGGTGAGTGTTGAATTCCGGCAGCATGTAGCGGTGCAGGGTGACGACCATCGTCGTGAGCCGGTCGCCGAACGGGGCGACGGAGTCGCAGATGATGCGGGCGCTCGGGGTGAAGTCCACGCCCCTTCTACAGCTTCAGTCCTGCGCGCGTACACCGACGAGCAGGTAGCTGTGCGAACGGTGTGCGCGCTGCTGCCGCTTGGTGGGCTGCGGCATGCGGCTGGTGTTGAGCAGCACGAACATGTCGGCGAGGTCGAAGCCGGCGTCGGCCATGCGGCGTAGGACGCACAGGTGCACCAGGTGCAGCCGGTGGTTGTAGGTCAGGTCTTGGCACTTGACGAAGATCCGTCCGCCGGGGCGTACGACGCGGGCGGCCTCCTCGATCCCTTCGCGGTACAGGTCGAGGACGTCGGAGATGGTTTGCAGCGAGCTGGTGTCCAGCCGGTAGGACTTGCCGACGCCGAACTTGCGCTCGGGCTTCCCGTGCAGCGGCTGGTACGGCGGGTCGAAGACGAGGACATCGACGCTCTGGTCCTCGTAGGGCAGCTTGCGGCAGTCGGTGCCGTCGAGGGCGAGGTCGGTCTTCTCCACCACCTGGTCCGGCAGGTTCTTCCAGAACACGCCGCGTCCGACGGTGACGTCCACGACGCGGTCGCCAGGGGCGATCCACAGCTTCGCGACGCTCTCGATCAGCTCGGCGTTGGTGCCGCTGATCGCGCTGGTCACGCCGGTGGCCGAGTTCGGGCAGATGACCGGGGCGCCGTAGGCGACGGGGTCGACCGGGGAGTACTTCCCGCGAAGCTGCGCCATGACGTCGATCTCACCTTCGGTCAACGGACTCACACTCCCCGTCAAGGTCGCCCTCGGCGGTCCGCGGACTCTACTGGACCGGTGCGACAAGTCATGGATCGGTCGTTCGAATCGGCCAGCAGTTCGCCGTACCGGGTGAGGATCTCGGCGAGGGTCATCGGCGCCACCGTGCCAGGTAGGGCTGCTCCCTCGGGTTGGGGTAGTCCTGGCAGGCCGGCTTCTTGCAGATCGAGCACCGTGCGAGGACGCGGCCGTACCACCATCGCAGGATGCGGTAGCTCATCCGGCGTCGACCACGGTGGCGCCGTTGACGAGACGGAAGCGGTGCTTGACGTCGGCGACGTCGGAGAACGCCTCGCTGTGGGTGACCATGATGATCTGCATGTTGGTCTTGTCGACGAGTTCGCGGATGAACTCGGCGAGGCGGCCTTCGTATTCGGCGCTGACGTGACTGAAGGTCTCGTCGAGGAAGAGCACCTGGCCGTTGCGTTGGGCGTCCAGGAGCAGGATGACGGCGCGCAGCAGGAAGCCGACCGTGGCCGACAGGCCGCCGCCGCGGGCGTCGAGGACGGGTGTGTCGACGCGGGTGCTGCCGATGGTGGAGCGCACGATGAAGTCGACCTCGGGCCGGTTGTGTCGGACCGTGGACACGAGGTGGAAGCTGAGGTCGTCGCTGAAGATGGTCTGCAATCCCTTGGTGACAAGGGTTTCGATCTGCTTCTGGACCTCGGCCTGGCGCTCTTCGCCGATGGAGGTCAGCACGGCGGAGGCGCGGGCGAGGGTGTCGACCTCGCTGGACAGGTCGACGATCTCGCGCTGGAGCTGGGTGCCGCGACGGGCGATGGCCTGGGCTTCACCGGCGCGGCGGTCCAGGCGGCGGCGGGCGGCGGTGAGTCGGGTGCGCAGGGCGTCGAAGGTGACCTTCGTGTCGAGCGCGGTCATGGGGTTCCTTCCCAGTCGATGAGCATCTGCTGGACGACGCCGGTTCGCCCGGCGGCCTTGTCGCGTAGCAGAAGCGGGGCTTTGCGGGTCTTGGTGTCGTCGCCGAGGTGGACGGTGAGTTCGGCCCCGGGGTGGGCTTTGACGGCGTCGGTCAGGTAGCGGTGGTTGACCGCGATAGTGCGTTCGGGGCCTTTCCAGACAGCGTCGATGACTTCCTGGGCGTCGTTGTCGTGGCTGTCGCGGCAGTGGACGGTGACCGCGGTCGGCCTGATGTGCAGAGCGACGGCGCTCGTGTCGGGGTCGGCGTTGAGCCGCACGCGCGCGATGGCGTCGAGGAGCTGCTTCTTGCCGACGGTGAGCGGGTGCCGGTTGGCCAGCGCGGGGCGCAGCAAGGTCGCTTCGAGGTCGGGGAAGCGGGCGGTGAGCTTGTTGGCGACGAAGACGACGTTGTCGAGGCGAAACACGAGCCGGTGCGGCGTTTCGCCGATGCTCACGCGCTGATCCTCGGGACAGCCGGCGCCGAGCTTGAGGAGGTCGTCGACCGCGGTGACGGGGATCTGGATCGGGAACGGCATGGCGTCGATGGCGGCCTGCTGGAAGCGGGCGTTGTCGGTGGCGGTGACGGTGCCGCCGCGCACGTCGACCATCATCAGCGCGGCGCGGTTGGTGTCGCGGCAGGCGGCGTGCACGACGGCGCGTAGCGCATCGGCCAACGGGTGCCAGTTGATGGTGGTGGCGACGAGTTCGGTGGTGTCGGGCAGGGTGGGGTAGTCGTGCGCGGCGAGGAGCTTCAGTTTCCAGGTGGTGTTGCCGGCCGTCACGGAGGCGAACCCGTCGGCGGTGGCGACGGAGATGGTGCTGCCGGCCGGTGACAGGCGGATCGTCTCGCCGAGGCGTCGGGCGGGGATGACGACGGTGCCGGGGCTGGTGACGGCGACGTCCGTGGTGGTGGCGATGAGGGTGCGGTCGATGTCGGTGGCGACGAGCTGGAGCCGGCCGGGTTCGGCGTGGATCTGGAAGTGCTTGAGCACCTCCATCGCGTCCTTGGTGGGGATTGCGGGGCCGGCGACGGCAACGAGCCGCGACAGGGTGTCCTTGGTCGCGGTGAAGGCGACCGTGGCGCGGGGTGTGCTGAGGGGCGGTCGGGTGTCGTCGCGGTCGAGGAGTTCGTGCAGCAGCGCCACGGCGTCCATCAGGCGCCGATCTCGTCGAGGTCGGCGGCCAGGGCGTTGAGGTGGTCTTCGAGGTCGCCGCGCAGGACGTCGAGCGCCAGGCGGGCCTCATCAGGTGTGGTGACGCCGAACTCCTCGGCGAGGGCGGTGCGGGCGCGGTGCGCAGCCGCGGTCGCGGCATCGCGTTCGTGTTCGGCGCGGGCGCGGGCGCGTTGCGCGGCGGCGATGCGGGAGCGAAGCTCGCGGATTCGGGTGTCGTAGTCGCTCACGTGATCTCCTTCGCGGCTGCGCGCAGGCCGAGGCCGAGGCTGTCGTTGTCGGGGCTGTAGCGGGGGCAGGCGTGGCGGACTTCGCACCACGAGCAGCCGCTGGTGCCTTCCTTGCAGGGCAGGTCGTCGGCGCGGATCTCGGCGACCATGCGGGCGATGCGCGCCCACAGTTCGCGGCGCATCTGTTCGGTGATGTCGAAGCGCAGCCACTGTTCGGTGCACATCGGCTGAATCAGTCCGGTGTGGAGGGTCCGCTCGCCGTGCAGGCCCAGGACGGCGAGGTCGTAGAAGACGAGCTGCCCGATGACGCGCCGGTAGTACTGGTCGTCGCCGGTTCCTTTGAGGTCGAGGACGACCCAGCCGGGTTGGCGGTCGATGAGCAGGTCCATCTCGCCGGTGAGGTTGATGGTCAGGTCCGGGTCGACGTCGGGCATGCGGATGGGGACCTTGAACCGGAACGGGGCGTAGAAGCGGTGCCGGGTGACGTGCTGCACGAGCAGCGGTTCGAGGCGTCGGACGCATTCGATGCAGAAGGCGCGGACTTCGTCGCGGTCGCCGGGGTGGCGCCAGCGCACGATGCCGTCGCCGGAGACGCGGGCGTCCTCGGCGCCTTTGTCGATCTGGTCGTCGACCATGGCGACCATCTGGCCGGGCTGGCGGTTGGGGTCGGCGAGCCACGCCTGCATGACGGAGTCGACGACCATGCCCTGGTAGAAGTTGCGAAGGTTGGTGACCGGCGTGCGCTTGCCTTCGCGCATGAGTCGGCCCTTCATCCTGCACTCTTCGTGCGTTCGCAGCGCGCTCCAGGACACGTTGATGGTGTCGGGGGCCATCAGTTGCCGCCGAGCCAGATGGTGCCCTCGGACGTGCGGATGGCGAGCCTCTGGGTGCCGGCTTCACGGCCGACGACAGTGCCTACCGGAGCGACGGTCGGCTGGGGTTCGGCTTCGTCGCGGAAGGAGTTGAGGCACAGCGTGGGTACGCCGACCGCTTCGATCGCCTTCGCGGTCTCGGCCCAGTCCTCGATGAACAGCAGGGGCTCGTAGCCGGCGCGGCGGATGCGCGCGATGTGCGCGAGCTTGTGGGTCTCGATGACGGGACCGTCGTAGGCGGGCATGACGAGCTGGTCGCAGGGGACCTCGTACTTGTCGAACCAGGCCAGGGTGAGTTTGCGGGCGCACTCGGGCCGGTTGGTGACGATGTGGATGCCGTAGCCCGCGGCGGAGAGCATGCGCAGCAGCCGAATCGGGCCGGCGATGGGCTTGTCGTTGGAGCAGGCCATCGCGTACTCCTCCCAGGTCCGTCCTTTGTCGACGGTGGGACACAGGTGTCGGCGAGGGCGGGTGTCGGCGAGGGTGGAGTCGAGGTCGGAGCAGATGACCTCCATCCCGCTGCCGGGGCGATGCAGCATCAGGTGGCTCCTTCGGCGAGCAGCTCGACGATCGTGTCCTGGACGGGTGGTTCGAGCTTGAGCCGGCGCACGTGTTCCATGACGGCTTCGATGGACACGACGCCGACGCAGGTGTTACCGATCTGGTCGAGGAAGCGGTCGAACTCGATCTCGGCGGTCTTGGCTTCGGTGGCTTCGACGAGGCGGAAGACTTCGGCGGCCGGTTTGTGCGGGACGGGAACGATCTCGAACTCGCCGGTGTCACTGCTCCAGACGGCGATCTGCACGGGGCGGGTGAGGTTGTACTCGTGGAGGCTCCCGCGCGAGAGGGCGCCGGGGTTGCAGAAGGTCACTCCCCCGGCGGTGTGAATACCGTGCGGGGTGTGGACGTGTCCGTAGTGGACACTGCCGTGGCCGTCCATGGCGGCAGCCCACCGGTCGGCGGGGTAGTTCTCGTAGGGCAGTTCCTGGCCGAGCGGGTAGAGCGGGGCGTGGGTGACGACGAGGGTGTGGTGACTGTCCCAGCCCTCGACGTCGAGGTTGAACCGGTAGTCGTCGAGGGCTGCGGAGACGGTGTCGTCGGTGAAGCGCTGGAGCCAGGGGACGCCGTAGACGGGGTCGTCGGGGCCGGTGTCGTCGGTGTCGGGCGGCTGCATCCACTTGTCGAGCAGGTGCAGTGCTCCGGAGGCGAGGACGACGCCGAGGGGTTGGGTTTCGTCGATGCTGTCGATGCGGTCGTTCTGCATGTCGTGGTTGCCGGGCACGACGTAGGTGGGGACGGGGATGCTTCGCAGCAGTTCGATGAGGGCGATGATCGTGCGGTGTGAGGTGCGGCCGGGGGTCTTGAAGTGGAAAACGTCGCCGGCCCAGATGATGGCGCGAGCACCGCGCTGTACGGCGATGTCGCCGACGGCGCGCAGGAGTGCGAAGAGGTCGTCGAGGTAGGTGTCGGTGCATGACGACGGTGCCCGGTCGCAGATGTGGATGTCGTTGACGAGGACGTAGTCGGCCATCAGGCGGCCCGCCAGGTGCGGAGGTTGATCTCCTCGGCGACGTCCTGGATGAGGGTGACGGTCTTGTCCCCGATGGTGAAGTCCCGGGAGCGGGCTTTGCCGGGCCAGACGGCGCGGATGAGGCCGGCGCCCTGGAGCATCTTCAGGCACCAGTGGCAGGGCTCGCGGGTGACATAGATGGTGCCGCCGGTGTAGAGGGCGCGGTCGCTGTGCAGGATCGCGTTGCTCTCGGCGTGCAGGCTGATGCAGTCGTCGTAGGCCGACAACGGCGGGGTTTCGGTGTAGTCCTTGAGGCCGCGCGGGCAGGCGCCTTGCAGGCAGCCGCGGCGGCCGGCGACGGTGCCGGGGTAGCCGGAACCGACGATGCGGTGGTGGGTGTCGACGAGGACGGCGCCGCATTTGGCTCGCCGGCAGTCGGTGCGCTCGGCGACGGCGTGGGCGATGCCGAGGAAGTAGGTGTCCCAGTCGGGACGGTCGTCGTGCACGAGCACGGTCTCCAAACGCTGAAGTCCCCGAAGGCGGGCTGCCTTCGGGGACTTCTACAGCGTGCGGAGCTTGGTGTTACGCGGTGAATCCGCGCTCGTGGCGGAAGCGACGCCGCCGCCGGGAGCTGACGACGAGGCCGGCGCCGATGGCGAGCGCGGCGACGCCGAGCACGACGGACCAGGCGATGAGGCTGCCGTTGGTGGAACTGGTCACGGGTAGCTGCACGTTGGGGTCGACCGTCGGCACGGTGGTGGCCGGCGTGGTGCTCGTCGAGACGCTGGCCGAGGCGCTGGCGGATGCGCTCGCCGAGGCACTGGCCGACACGGACGCGCTGGCGGATGCGCTGGCCGAGGCGGACGGGCTGGTGCAGTGCCGGCGGTGGCCGCCGCAGTGGGCGTAGGTCGGCGTCTCGTCGAGGACCCAGTTGCGCGTGGTGGCGCTGGTCTGGGTGCACTTGTACCAGTTGCCGTTGGTGGCCGGCTTGACCTCGCCGACCTCGGAGGCGGCGCAGAACTTGCCGGGGCCGACCTCACCGGCGTGGGCGGCCTGCGGGGCGATGAACGCCAGCGTGGTGGCTGCTGCTGCGGCGGCGACGCCGATCAGGGCACGTCGAAGGATGGTCACTTGAACCCTTTCATCCGTTATAGGAGCCTTCAGGCTAACGATCCGGTAAGCGTTTCGTGGCGAAACGTCACTATTTGATGGGTTGTTCGCAGGTGGGGCAGGTGCCGGCCTCGTGGAGCACGATCCAGATCTCGTCGTTGGCGGCGGTCTCGTCGTTCTTGGCGTCGGCGACGGCCCTCGACGCGGCGTGGACGGTGTCGCGGGCGGCCTTCTGCTCGCGCAACAGGCTGACGAAGCGGTCGAGGCGTTCCCGGGCCTGTAGGACACGCTCGTCGCTCGGGACCGTCGAGGGTGCCTGCGTACGGGCCAGGACGGTTTCGGCGACGTCGAGGGCGTCCAGGGCGCCGCGGAGGCGGTCCAGACGATCACTGAGCCGGGCGGCGTCCTCGGCGATGCGTTCGGCGCGGGCACAGACGGCGAGCTGGTGCTTGAGGTCGGCGAACCCGCGAGCCTCCTCGACGAGGGCGTCCCGGTCCGCGCGACGGGTCTTCAGGGTGGCGGCACGGGCCTTGTACCGCTTGTTCGCCACGCCGACCGCGGCATAGATGCGGTCGACGTTGGTCAAGGCGCCGAGGGTCCGCGCGACCGATGACGCGGAGTGGGTGTCGCTGAGCAGGTAGGGGCCGTCGAACTGGCCGGCGAAGTTGATGGAGCTGCCGCCGGTGGGCACCGGCTGGATGTTGAGCAGCCGGGTGACGTCCTCGGGCACGGAGCGGTTCAGCTTCGTGTAGTCGCGTTCACCGGTCTCGGGGCTCAGGACGCGGTAGAACCAGGCTCCCTTGCGGTGTTCGAGAGTGACGACGGCGTCCGCGGTGCGGGCGGTGATCGCGGCGGTGTCGGCGCCGCGGGTGATCGCGGCGGTCCCGGTGGTGTTGCTGGCCAGGGCACGGAACGCGCGCATGAGCGCGGACTTGCCGGAGCTGGAGGCGCCGACGATGACCGTGAAGCGACCGAGGGGCAACTCGACGTGTCGCAGGCTCTGCCAATTGCGAATCTCGACGCGCTCCAGCACGGGTTGCCTTTCAGGGTTCAGTCGCCGAGGGGGTCGTCGTGGTCGGCTTTGCGGGCGCCGACGGAGGCGACGTATCCGACGAGGTGGCTCAGGACGATGGCGTAGAGGGAGATGAACACCACGAAGGGCACGGAGTCGCGCCAGACCGTCATGCCGGGAACGCACAGGGCGATCCAGATCAGGGCTCCGATTCCGTGGATCCACTGCCAGAGGCGCCCGGAGGTGATGAACCGTTCGGCGAAAGGTGACTTGGGGTTTCCCATGCCAGTCTCGATCGGTCCGGCCCGTGCACTTCGAGCGTGAAGCCGAGCACTTCGACCATCCGCCGTACCCGGTAGATGCCGGGGTCGGCGTAGCCGTTGAGGTACCGGTAGATCATTTCGACGGAGATTCCGGTGGCGCGGGCGAGCGCGGCCTGGGAGATGCGCCGCTGCCGCATGTACTGCTCGACGGCCACGACGATCGGGTCTCGTCGGGCGAGCGAGCGCATCTTGTCGGGGTACGGCATCACCACTCCTGGTGCAGGTGGCAGCGGTACTGGTTGGTTTGCCAGCGCCAGCACCAGCGGCGCATGCAGACGCGGTGGTACGGGAAGGTCTTGTTGAACCAGCGTTTGAGGAACATGTCGTCCTTCGAAAAGGCTCGGCGGGGCGATCGTCCTGGCAATCGCCCCGCCGGATTCGGTTGCGGGGGCGGGATTTGAACCCGCGACCTGTGAGTTATGAGCCCACCGTGCTACCGAGCTGCACCACCCCGCGCCGTCCTTCTGTTCTACCGCACGGATGCGACAGTTTTTCACCGCGTGTGCCGGACGTACGCGAGGAGCGCGAGGGCGATGCAGCCCAGTGCGAGGCAGATCAGTGCCTGCTTCAGCCAGCCGGTCAACGCGAATCCGATCGCGTAGAGGCCGTTGATGAGGATCGCGAGCATCAGCAGGAACTGGGTGATGATCATCAGTAGCGGAGGTCTTTCGGGACCCGCCGGTCTTGCTTGCGGTATCGAGGTGGACGCGGTCGGGCTATCTCAGCGAACCGCTCCTCCAGGTAGCGCTCCATGCCGTGCTGGAAGGCGTCCAGCGCGTCCGCGAGCGCCGCGTTGACCTCCTCGGCGACCAGGCGACGAAAACGACCTTCGTCGAATGTGGACGGTGCCGGGGTGTCGTACTCGTCAGCCTCGTCCTTCGATTCGTCGTCGTGCTCGGCGGGGCTCGGCGAGCGGGCGGTGTCGAGCTGGCGGATGTAGCGGCGGCGGACGGTGTCGAGCATCGCGGGCCGGATACGCACCTGCCGGCTTTCCCCGTTGGCCGGTTCGTCGAACTCGACGTAGCGGTAGCGCATCGAGTTCATGGCCTGGTTGACCAACGTGTTGCGCCCGTAGCCGATCTTTTCTTCCATGTCGGGGTCGCGGGTCGCGCGTGGGCCGTGGCGCCGCTCGCGTGAGGCGCTCTTCACCTCGTAGACGCGCAGGGCGCGGCCGGGCGGGACCCGGCCGGCGAGCTTCTGGCGGATGTCGGAGACGGGGTGCCATTCCCCGTCTCCGAGCAGCCGCAGCAGCTCCCTGCTCTCGTGAGCCAGTGGAGTCGCCATGTATCTCAGGCGTCCCCGCCATCGAGCAGCAGCTTGAGGCGGTGCAGTTTCGCCTCGGCCTTTTCGATGCTCTTGCGTACGGCCTCGCGGTCGTGGGCGGTGACGAGCTGGCGCAGCAGCGCGGACTCGTCGATCGCAGCGACCTTGCCCAGGCCGGCGGCGAGGGCGACGCGCGGCGAGTGGATCCGCGAGTGCTTGCCCGGCGCGGCGCGGTTCGCCGTGGCCTGCGGAGTGCGGTTGTTCACGACGTTGGCGACCGCTTCCAGGCGGGCGCTTTCGCTGCTGAGCCCGCGCAGAAGGCGGGTCACCTCCCGGATCTCCTCGGAGGTCATCCGGGTGACGATCGCCGCCTTGGCCAGGGCGATGAAGACCGAGTCGTCCTTGACCGCGGCCAGGACGGTCTTGGACGAGGCCGGCAGCTCGGCGAAGCCGCTGACCTTCAGTGCCCGGCCGCGGTCCTCGACCTCGCGCACGGTGCGCGCACTGCGCAACTGCGCCGGCGTGAGGCCGGCAGCGCGGGCGGCGTCGAGGTCGTTCCAGCCGGACGCGGAGAGGGTGAACGCCTGCTGGATTCGCCAGTCGAGCGGGGGCGTCACGCCGTGGCGCACGTTCGCCGCGACGGTCAACGCGAGGATGACCTCGGACGGGGTCTCCTCGGCGATCATGATGCCGTTGATCGTGTCGGCACCGATGCGCTTGGCGGCAGCCTGACGGTTGTTGCCGTCGATGATGACGAGCCTTCCACTGTCGGCGTAAACGACGATCGGCGGGAAGACAGCGCCTTCCTTCATGGCCGCCGCGAACCGGTCGACGCTCTCGGGGACGATCGGTTCGCGGCGGGCCTGGTTGGAGCGGGAGCGCTTCTCGTCGATGAGGTGCATCGGGATGGCGGCCGGCGGGGCGTACTTGACGCCGTGGTCGGCCAGCCATGCCTCGACTTCGGCCGCAACGGCGACCTCCGGGCTGACGGCGGGCTGGTTGAAGTCGACCTGCTTCGCACGAGCGCGCAGCCAGTTGGTGCCGGACCTACTGTTGGTTCCCACGGTCCGAGCCGTTACGGCGGTCGCCATTGGTTTCTCCTTGTGTGACTAGGCGGTGTTGCCTCCTCCCGCTGCTACCGTCACATCGGTGCTACTTTCCGCGACTTCGCCGTTTGAATTGGACTTGTTGACGAGGTGCGTCATTTCGTCGATCTCCGCGCGGACCTTCGCCAGCTCGTCGGCGAGGTGCCTGCGGTGACGGCGCCGGCAACGAGCGCGAGAGTTGTCGCTGCCGTTGTGCGCGCAGTCCTTGTGGGACATGGGCGCGTCGTCGCGCAGGTCGCGTTCGAGCCGCTCCGCCTGGTCGTACAGGTAGTCGATGTAGGCGCGGTCGGAAGTCGCGTCGGTCGCCCACGGGTCGTCGTCGCGCGCGTCATCGTCTCGGTAGAACGAGCTGTTGTACGGCGACGTTGCCGGCCAGCCCGTGGAGAAACTGCCGAGCGGATCCGTGCCGAGGTCAGTGATCGACTCGGGCGGCACCGTGTAGACGGTCTTCTTGCTGGTGCTGGTCGAGTAGTCCGCGTTGCCGACTCCCGGCTTTGCCAGGTCGACACCGTTGCTGGCGGCCCGCTTCGGGTACGGCGACGGCTTACCCTGTGCCGCTGCGTAGCGCTCCCAGCTTCCGAGGTGGGTCATGACGGTGGCCCACACAGCGTTGTAGGCGGCGTGCAGTTCCTTGTCGCCGTAGCGGTCCTCGGTGGTGGGCTTGAACTTCTGGTAATCGATCCCCATGATCATCTGGAAGACCGCCCAGGCGAACGCCTCGGGAGTGCAGTAGGCCCTGAACTCGTAGTCCATCTTGGGCGTGTGCATGATCGGACCGAGCTTGCCCTGCATGTACTCGGTCCGGAGCCGGTCGAGATCGCGCCAACGGCGCGCGCGGATCTGCAAGGTGCGGTCGTCGCCGAGCGGCACGGTCTTCGGCGGCCTCGCCGACGGCATGAGCAGACCACCGCTAGTGAAGAGCCACATAACTTCCCCCCGTAATCGTGCTGATACGGAGAGTGTGCCCGAGCGGCGTCCGGATCGTGCCCGAAAATGAGTTTTTGGTCCTATTCAATTCATGTGCCACTCACTCACTCGGCCAGGTGTTCCCAGACGCCTGAACGCGCCTTAACCTCGAAGCATCCCCATCTGTGACAGGGTCATCACAGATCGGGGTGCCCCGGGTAAGACCCGCCCTGGGCTTGCAGGTGGGCAGTGACAACTAAAAATCGTGTCGGATGACAGACCGGAGCGAGGCGGCACTTGCGGCTAACAGGTGCCGCCTTCGTGCTGCCCGGAAACGGCCCGCACCACCCACTCGATCGGAATCGCCGCCAGGGTCGCCGAGGGGATGATCAGCGACAGCCACACACCGGTGTCGCCGAAGTCCATGAAGGACAGTGCCAGCGGCGCGAGGTTGGCAAGGCCGTGCGCGACGGCCACCGCGACAAGCGACCGACGCATCTTCAGCCGGCGCGCGAACGCAGCCGCGGCGAGTGTTGCCGGCGCGATGAGCAGGGCACAGAAGTAGATGGCGACCGGATCGATGGGCTGCACCGGCACACCATACCGTCACTTTTCGCGCACGATCCACTACATCCAGTACGTGGCGGGTACTCGTAACGAACCCCGAGTCAAGCTGCGGGAAGGGTGACCGGATCGTCGATGCGCACCTGCACGCCGCAGGCCGGGCAGCAGCGCCGGCCCATGGCGTCCGAGGGTTCCAGCCGCGCGCAGCACGCCAGACAGAGCCGGTTGGGACTCAACCGCAGCAGCGCCTCCGAAATAGCCTCCACGACCTCGGCGGGCGGCTCCGCCTCCAACCTCCGCGCGACCCGCAGAGCCCACCCGAGAAACGCTTCCAGGCCGTCCGCCTGTTTCGCCGACAGCGGAACCTCGGTCTCGAAGCCGATGGCGACAAGGTAGCGAGCCCAGACGGCAGGATCGCGCTCCCCGCCGAAGTCCATGTGCCGCTCGGAAATAGTGTCCATGGAGACGATTTCCCGTCTGTCGAGTCAGCCCTGTTCTACCCGCGACCCCGGGCCATACAGTGATATGCATGGATGCCGACTCGGAAGCCGTAGAGACCCAACTGTTGGATCTCACCGGAATCAGCCTCGATCAACTGATAAACCTGGCCGACACCGATCCCGACTTCCGCGCTGCTCTGGACCGGCAGGTGCAGCGCATCCTTCAAGAGCCTCCGGACGAGGGCTACTGCGGCGCCACCACCTGTCGGTACTGATCCAACCCGCATACACAGACGGTAGAACTGAGCGGCGGGTGAGCGAAGAGATGAGGGCGCTCATTCACCGTGCGACGTACCCCTGGCGGGAATCGAACCCGTACCGATCCGCTTTTTAGGCGGCGCCTCTGCCACTTGGGCTACAGGGGCCTTGTGTCGTTGCCCGGCCTCTGATTCATGACGCAACCACCTCGTCGGCCTGGGATCTCCCGCTCAACTTCGACGAGGCACATATCTCGCGTGGGTGCCGCTTTCGATGGATCTCGCGAAGTGAGACAGCCGGCCCGATCTCCGCTCTCAGAGCGCGACAGCGACCAGCTCAGGCACCACAACAGCCGAGCAACGACAAACAGGACACTACCGGCCATCCCCGGCAGCCACACAGAGTTGAGCCGGCGGTCACTCGGATGGGTTACCGTGGGCCGATGGAACGGCTCGCGTGGTGGTGGAACGGGAACTGGGGCACCGGCAACCGGCGAGACGTCTGGCTGGAACGCGACGCCGAGAAGATCTACGTCCGTTGGCGGAGCTGGGAGTGGCGCGACCGCGACGGCCTCTACTGGACAACCGATCCCACGCGCGCGGTCGAGGCGCTGAAGGCGCTGCTCGGCGAGGAGCGGACCGGCTGGCGGGAGACGATCTACTTCTGAGGTGCCCTCGACCGGATTCGAACCGGTGACCTACCGCTTAGGAGGCGGTTGCGCTATCCACTGCGCCACAAGGGCTTGAGGCCGTCGCCGACCTACCTGATTCATGTAGGACGTATGCAGGATCGCCCCGTGCCGGGATCTCCCGAAGCCCGGACGCGGGCCGCATGTTTTCAGCCCCGCCTCCTGCACAAGGAGGCCGCGTCGGACCGCCACGCGCCACCGGGACGCGCTTCGACCACCACATCGGCCGGCGACGGCCAGTTGTTGGTGCGCGGGGACGGTGACCCGAACGAGGTACCACCCGACACCTCGCACCCTTCGCCCCCGCACACGCTTCACGCCACTGCTCGACCGCACGGGATCACGGGGACATCGTCGACTCGCCCCCGTTGCTTCCCAGGCATTTTGATCCACGCTCAGCTCGGCTGCGGTCGAGCAGCGACAGCACGACGATAAGGGCGACGACACCCCGCACGGCGCAGGACACCACAGGCGTCACTCGGGCGGGGGACCAACCTTCGGATTCCGTCAAGCGCCGCCCGAATCCGGGGCAGTGCAACGGCTGCCGGCCGCAGGCTGTCCACAGGAGACAGACAACGAAGGGAGCCCGCAATGGCTACGAACGAAACCCCCGAGGCGCGTCGCCGTCGACTGGAGCGCGAACGGCGCACCGGCGACCGCACCGACGACGTCAGCTCGCCGCTGCACCCGACCAACCCCGCCTCGCCCGTCTACTACGGCGGCCACGACAGCGGCAGTTCCTCGTCCTGCGACACCAGCAGCAGCTCGTCGAGCTTCGACTCCGGCTCCTCGGGTGGCGGGGGCGGCGACTGCGGCGGCGGGTTCTAGAACTCGGACGGCTCCGGGCCGGCTCCGACCCGGTCGGCCCGGAAAGGTCTTACGTTTCGCCGAGGGCTTCATTCACGACTTGATCGAACCGGCGCCGGGCCTGCGCTCGCGAGGCCGCGCGCACGTCGAGGTGGATATCAAGCACGTCCGGCATCGACGTCGCAGTCCCAGGATCGCAAATGTCGTCGTACAGCTCCTCCGCGGCGAGCAATTGCTCCATGGCCCGTTCGCCGATCGTGTGCAGCTCCTCGTCGCCTGGGTCGACGTTGCGCATTTGCCACAGGGTGAACCACGTCATGACCGGTTCTACCGGCCGAGTCTTCACCTTTACTGCCGGCCGGGTCTTCACCTTCGTCGCCGCCGGGACGCTGGCATCCTGGAACGGCTCGATCACCGGGTCATAGACCATCCGGCCCTGGCGCAGCGTGCGCAGCAACGAGTCCCGGTGCAGTCCGCACACGAGGTAGGTCCGAGCGGCGGTCGCGTTGCGGTACAGGTCCGAGATGATCTTCCACTCGGCGAGATTCCGGCAGCCGCCACTCATCGCCGGCTTCCCGCCGCACGCCAGCTCGTCACCTCGCGCCCATCGCCCCACGGAGACGACGATAGGCGCCCCGGAGCTGGATCTACAGCTCCGGAGTGATAACCCCGCTTATCGCCGCGCGGCCTTGACAGACATTGGCTCGTTGTGCTTCCAGACCGGTACGCTGACCGTCCCCACGCCTAGGAGGCCGCGATGGACGTTCACCCGCCGATAGAGGAGAAGCTACGCCGGCTCGGCAGCCCCGAGCAGCCCCGCGACGGCGACTGCCTCACCTGGGCGCTCGCAGTCACCGACATGATTATCGACGACTACGACGGCCTGCCGGCCGAAACGGTCTGGGTCACCGCCTACGACGAACGCGACGTCATCCTCTTCATCCACAAGGCGACCCGCGTCCTGAGCTGGATGATCGACGTGACCGCCCGCCAGTTCTCCCCCGAGCTGCCGCTGTACTGGGTCGCCACGGAGAACAAATACATCGAAGACCTGGCCAGCGCGACGGGCGCGGCGCTGATCACCATCTCTCCCCTGGCCGACGGTCTGCATCTACCCAGCCGGAGCGCGTAACCCCAGGCCAGCGCGGACGTTGACAGGGAACAACCAGCAACTCACACGGGGAGACCCATGCAACTTTTCGACGACCCGCTCGCGGCGCTCGACGCCTACCGCGGGAGGTACCCCATCGAACTGGAGATGCTCGACAGCGATGGCCGCGTCGCCTGGTGTGCCACCATGTCCGAGCCGCTCCAGCCGGACCAATCGCTCCTCCCGCCGACGCTGATCTCCGAAGGCGGCCCGCCGCGGTTCCGGGTCCGCCCGGCCGGGATGACGCTCGACCTCGAAGCCGACCTCGCCGAAGCCCTACGCACCCTGGCCGAGATCACCGAGGAGCCCGAGGAACTCCTCGTACGCAACGCCCTGGGCGAGTACATCCGCCGCCGCGGACTCCCGGCGCTCGTGCCCGGCGAGCAATACATCGTGAAACTGTTGCGCCAGACCCCCGGCGTCGGCGCCACCATCTACGAGACCACCGTCCGCGCGATGTCCGCGGCCGACGCCGGCCAGATCGTAGGCGACAGGGTCCGCGCCAACGACATCGCCGGCATGACGGTCACCGGCATACCTCATATCCCGATCCCCGAAGGCGAACAGGCCGGCATCGCCAACGTGACCGTGAAATGGGTCGAGGGATGACCGGCCCGAGCGCCCGCCGCCGGGCGCGGCGTAAGCGGGCACTGCTGCGCCGGCTCTACTTCGCCCTCCACCGCGAACGGCTGCGCCGCTCCTGGGAGCTGCCGGCCAACCCGGTCCTCGACTCAGCGGACTACCAGGGCGCCTTCGCGACCGCATTCGCGGGTGCCGTCTCCGGACCCGTGGGGCAGACTCCCAGCACGTGACCTACGACGATCACATGTACTGCGAGGTGGACGACAAACACCTCGCAGTCTGCTGGTGCCGCGACTGGCCCGAGTGGGGCGACGAGCTGCCCGACGACCGCTGCCATGAACACGACCTGCACGGCAGGCCGTTGCCGAAGACCCCGACCGCTCGTTGAGCACAGCCGTGAAGAAGCTCTGGGACTTCCTGATCGAGAACATCACCACGATCGTCGGCCTACTGGGGCTGTGCCTCACCGGCAGCCTGTTCGTCCACCCCTTCGTCGGCATCCTCATCGTGCTGGCCACCTTCGCCCACGGCTGGTACGCCCACATGCTCGTGGCGAACCGCCGCAAGAACGCGGCCACCCTCGCCGAACTCCAGGCCCTCACCGCCGACCTGAACCGCCAGGACCCTCAGCAGTGAGCCAGCCCGTCGAATTCTGCGCCCTGCCCGCCGAACTCTTCCCGATCAAAATGCAGCTCCTGCGCCACGGCGGCCCCGACGACGGCGAGGTGCTCTGGGAGACCGTCGCGCAATCAGCCGGCGTCGTCTCGATCCCCGGCTTCGGCGCCCTCGGGATCGTCGTGCGCGCCCGCATCACCTTCGCCGACGGCGACGTCATCGAGGAGAGCCTCCCCCTCAGTTGACCGTGGAATGCTCATCCGCCAGTGCTCCGGCATCGGATCCCCCGCACAGAGCCGGCGGTCCAGCTCCAGCACCCTCTCCGCCAGGTCCATCGCGTCCGGAGGCGTGAAGGCGACCCTGCGGCCGACCACCTTCGCCAGCCGCACCACCTCGGTCAGCAGCTCATCCGTGCTCACTCGTAGACCATCCTCGCCTCGGGCCGGCAGTTATCGCCCTCGTGCTCCTCCTCGCAGTACGGGCACGTCGAGCGCGACCGACGAACACTTACTCGGTCCTCCATCACCTGCACCTGCTCCCGGATGACGTCGAGCGCCTCGGCCCCGAACCGGTTAGTCAGCTCCCGGGTCAGCATCGTCAACCCGCGCTTCACCTCCTCGGCCGGCAGCGGAGCCCGCCGCAAGCACTCCGCCGCGAAGTCGTCCATCAGCTCCCGGATCACCTGCCGGTCCGCGTCATCCATGGGGGCACCCTAGCGATGTTCGGCACGTCCTGCGCACGACTGCCTCAAAACCACGCTGCGTTCACATTTTGGGGTTCCGACGCATGGGGATTTTTGAAGATTCCGTCGGCACAGCGTGACTGTCCAATGTGGACAGTCCTCCCGGAAACCCCCCACTGCTAGATTTCCGATATGCCACAACGCAGGAAAAGCGGACGCTTCAAGGGCTGCTGCATGCTCTGCGCCCACTGGATCCGCGGCGCCGGCAAGGCACGCCGCCTCCCCTTCCGCGACCTCCGTAGGCTCGGCACCAAGCGCCGGCTCGACTACTGAGCCCGCTCCAGCAACAGCTTGTGCCGCTCACAAACCCGCAGCTCCGCCTCCCCGACGGTGACCGTATGAGTTCCGTGCTTCACGCACCTGGGATGCCCCGCCAAAGGCGCACGCCCGACC
>Ga0105042_100020_pt1 | contig 21178 bp, 21 predicted proteins | sample LS_165metaG_FD_91487 | JGI IMG/M metagenome (GOLD analysis project Ga0105042, IMG submission 91487) | Switchgrass associated microbial communities from Austin, Texas, USA - LS_165 metaG | ecosystem: Host-associated > Plants > Phyllosphere > Phylloplane/Leaf | place: USA: Austin, Texas | collected... | reverse complement strand
TGAGTACGAAACATTCGCTGAAAAGACAGCGTAGGTCTGCGTGTTGTAGATTTTCTTCGGTTTGAAGTCCAGGTATTTCACGCCTGCCCAGAGGAAACCCACAACCGGTGTTCCGTCGGACATGAACTTTATCTGTTGATCCCCGTTGGCATCCCAATATCCGCCTTCAATCGTAATCAGCGAATCAACGACCGTCATGCTCATTGGAGTGGTCTTGTTCTCATTGCTTACCATTGCGCAATCTGATCCGTTCAGTAAGTGAATAATTGCCCCGTCGTGCAAGCGCCAGGTGGTTTTTGCCGGGATCACAATGGTTGAGTCAATATCCCACTGGCCAGGGGTAGAAATTACAATCCCTCTCCCAGCTGCGTAATCGATGGCCGACTGAATAGCCTGCCGGTCGCTATTACCATCTCCGGGTATTGCGCCGAACCACGCCGGGTTGACGATCGGTAGCTGCAGGTCTATGATGGTGCTGTCCGTTGCTCGATTTAAGATCAGGCTATCTATGTGCCGGTATCCTGTGCGGACGTAGCCGGAGAGCATTGCAGCAGTGTCTGAGATCGGAAGAAAATCATCAATATTGAACCCACTACCAACCTTTGCCCAACCGGTATCCGTTTTGTTCCAAAGAGATTTGGTTGCCGGCCAGTATATTATCGCTCCTATACTGTCCACTTTCCCCGGAACCGCAGTGGTGTCACGTATGCCTGGCCTGATATTCCGCTTCCCCCAATAGCTGTCTGCGGAGAAATACCCTGGATTATTCGTATAGTTCTGAGCTTGTGCGCTCAGTGTGATTAAAAGCAGGGCCGCCAGATAGCTATGCCGGAAGGCCCTGGTAAAAATTTGTCCCATAGTCAAATGTAATACATTTCTACCTTTATATAGATTACGTCTATACTGTCTTTTTAACTATCATATAAAACAGACCTATGTTTGCCGTCGCTCCGCCAAAGTTTCTTATGCCAACCTTGAAACTATCCTCACCAGTTTCCCGGGCGGAGCATGTAAGATCATTGTCATTGTTCCAATTCCCGCTGTACCCCGCGATAGTTACCATAGCCACATAGCTGTCTGCAACAAGATCCAGGTTATGAGTAACAGTCACTAACACATCTGAGTTAGGCGCTACGGCGCCTACGTTATGAAAGCCAACATATAGAATATTATTGTCGATAGACTGCCATAGATCATAAACGGCTTTTGATGTGGCAACGGTTGTTGGGCTGTTAAGCTGGTAACTGTTGGAAATGGCGTTTGGTATATTACTAAGTCCTACCTGGTCTTTCGTTACAGCGTGCGGGTTGCCTGTGTCATGAATATGATTTTCCAACAAATCAGTAAGGTCGGAAATAGCCGCGCTTACATTGCCGTCAAGTGTTGGTTCGAAATATAGCCAGTATTGCTCCTCATCATTGAAGATCTTCCCATTTTTAAGATCAATGCCACCACTTAAACGCTGTTCCCATTCAACCGCATCTGGATCATTTGTGTCATTAACCCCAACCAATGGTCCAGCACCGCGCTGCTCCACCCAGGAAATAGTATAATCCACAATTGATGGAATGGCAACTTCTGTAGCGTCAACCTCTGGATCGCGGCCTGCTATCCCGCGCCCTACTTTTATCATCAGCGGTGGGACTACCAGCGGGCCGTCAAACCGTGGTGTAGCAACAAACTCGATACGCAAAATACCCAAATCCACTCCGTCGTCACTTTGGTAGATTCTTACTAGATGAACCGCTGGTGTTGGTACTGCTAATTCAAAGTCTGCCGGGCTTGCATGCGGTGGATCATAAACAGCCCTGTTGGCTTCCTCATACACGCCGGCAAGTGAGGGCTTATATGCTACTATTATAAGGTAGTCTGTCGGTACCGGGTCCTGGTAATATGAATACTTTATGATCATTTCCGCTGGTTAAGAGTTATTTGTAATGTAGATGGCAGGCCGTTGGTCGTGCCGAACGTATTGCCTTCGATGTTATAAGCTACGGCCACCACATCGTCGAATGTGGGGTCATAAATGCCACTGAAGCTATTCACGGCCGGTCTGATATCCATTGACCAGCCAGCCATCGGATACCGGTCTGCCCGGTTGGGCTCCAGCTTGGCACCATCGGCGCGCACGTATTGCATGCCATCCAGTAATACAGTATCGTTACAAAAGATCATGTTTACCTTCTTTGCTACCCATGGAGGCACGCCATAAGCGCCGCCAAGCTTATATTTAAATGAGTCAAAAGGCGTGGCTGACAGCTCCACAAGGTTCAATGTCTGATCCTCGTAAACCTCCTGAACGTTACCGGGGGCATAGTCTGTTATTATAGCTTCTGCTCGAAAACCGAACACGACTTCCGTTGCATAAATGATATCCATGTTGTTCATGCTGTGCCGGTAGGTATGCAGAAGGGTATCTTCCTGTAAAAGGACAATATCCTGCGGCTCGCTTAGGAACTGAAGGATATTATTCCCCACAGTGATCAACAGGTAATAAAGGCCATCGTCTACGTCTGCAAGCTGCATGGTTACTTCATAAGTACTCCACAACTGCCCTACAATGCTGGTTGGCTTCAGAACAAAATTTCCAGTTTTGACCACGGCGCCACTGCAGTCTATCAGGTCTAGCTTTATTGTACTGAACTCGGACCTTACCTGCAGTGTGATGCTATCCGTCTTTTGCCACTTTTGATAGTAGCTTATCTCTTGCTCCCAGGATAGGATCTGTTTGCTGAACCAGTCTTCATCCAGGTGAATGAAGTTCTTTCCAGCGACAGCCGGAACCCCTACCTGGTAGAAGGTGACCGGATTAGCTTTTGATATATAAAAGTTCTGCGGCATTAGTGAATCAATTTGGTCATGTCATTGTCTGTACTTGCAAGCAGCTTAAAGGACTGTTTCGCGTTCGTAGCGGCCTGCTGCCCGGCCTCTACTATGTAGCCCTTGCACGTGTTACCCAGCCATTTAAACCGAATTTTACCATACGGATTCACCTCGATCAGGTCCACAATATTCAGCGGTACCTGACATTCAATCTGAAACATCTTGGGCAGGAACAACTTGGCAGCCAGGGAACCGATAAGAAAGTTCTGGTTCTCAGCTATGGTCACTCCGTCAAGCGTAGTGCTCAATGCAGCGTTTTTCTCAGTAGTCTGGAATGTCAGGCTACCAGTATCGAGTAGATCCATGCCAATATGCAGGAAGCTGCCGTTTGCTATCACACATCGGGCCGGCGATAACTCCACGTTGAAAATGGAACTTCCGGCACGGACCCCGGAGAGCGCTGTGTAAGCCGGACGGTTTAGGATGTATCCGCCGCTTCCGTTGTCTGCTATATTGATGATGAACACGTCATTATCGCTCTCATTATCTGTTGTGCTCTTACCGTCAAGGTTGATACGGGTAAACTCAATGCCGTATGGATCACACCTGTAAGGTGCCGTTAGGTCCAACTCTTTGCCCAGACGCTTAACCGGTGATGTGTAGTTGTGCGTGTTGTTAAACTCGTCCTTTCCGTTAATATCGTCGTAATCTTGGGCGGGCCAGCCAATCTTTAGCGTATTCCAGAGATAGTCTGAAGCGTTCGTTATCTGGCAGTCTGCAACTTCTCCCAGGTCAGCTATAACATCAGACGTAAAGAAGGCGCTCTTCGCCTCTATTACGGCCACTTCGTCACGATTACCCAGGCCTATACTGAAACGTGTATTGAAGCTGGTAAAGAAGTCCTTTAAAGAGGTTTTTATCTTAGCACCTGCAATGCTGCGGATACCATCGCCGCAGGTTAATACGAAGTCTTTCGCAACTGTATCCAGCAGGGTGCTGGTGGCGGTGTATTTACCGTCTGTGATCTTCTCAATAAGCTTCTGGAAGACATACAGTGGCCGGAGACATTTTATTTCGGTTTGGCGGTAACGGTAATCAAACGTCACATTCATTGTACCACCTTCTGCAAACTCTATGGCTCCTAAAGCGGGTTCACTATTGAACTGAGTAATATAAAATCGCTCACCTTGATTGAGGGTTACTGAAAACTGAAAATGAAAGTCCTGGAAATTCTCGTTGATCGTACCGTTATACAGGGCCGCGTCGCCGGTGAAGTTCGCCCCATCGCTTTTAGCCCAAGAGACTATATAATCAGCTGGCCCATGGTCAGTTAACCGAGCCTGGTAATGAATGTCAATGTTAAATACTACCGAAGCTCCCAGATTGTTGATAATAAAGTTCGGGTCATCAGGAGGTAATGACGTGCCTATGTCTGTGAAATTATAGGCGCTCCCAAACAACACATTAGCAAACGTTCCTTCTGACTGAATGAACAATAGCCCGAGGAAGCTGAAGCCCTTTGTAAAAGGGCCGCTCTGCACTGTATAAGAAGCACTGGCCTTTAACACCAATCCATCATGCCGCAAATCAATGGCCTCTGGAACATCCAACGGAATTTCATACTTGGTATTCTCATTAGCCTTGATCATCATAGACAGGCCAGCTTCGGTAACCTCACATTCAAACTCGTCTTTTTCATCTGTTGCCTGTGTGAAATTGATAGCACCGTAATAGTATTTTTTGTGCTTTAAGTCGGCCGGATCAAGTTTTGCCAATGCAAGATTTCCCAGCGCCTCTATTCCGTAGTTGTACCACAAATAACGGAGTATCTTCGCCCCATCTTTCACAAATCCGAATGGAGTTGTTGAAGTACGTATTACGCCGCTGTTCGACGTGTTCCTTTTGTACTGAAATGCCGCATCTCTCCATCCTTTCGGTGTAAATTGTAATGGCACAGGGCTCGGAGTAGTAACAATACTCCCATCCACGTCAACCGCGTAGGTGTTACCCGCATCATCGCAAATGAAATAAAGGAACTCATTATGTAGCATCGATACTGCCATTACAAATCGAATTCATGGTTTAACCATCTCATTTTCTGCGCTGCTTTGCTCACGGTTGCCCGTACCCCCAACGGAGAATTATTTATATGAATAGAAGTCTTGCTTCGTTCCAACCCGTCAAGGATCTTATCTGTTTGCTTATCGAATCCATCTAGCACAGCTCGGGCCATACGATCCACGCTGGCTGAAGTGTTGTCAATTTCCGGTAATGGCCGCATAGCAGAAGCACCAGCTGCGGCCAGGTAATGTTCAATTGACGGATGCACTCTATAGTGGGCGGGGATATCCATTACGACGTTTCGGCCCTGTGGAACATAAGCTTTACCATCAGGTGATTCCAACACCTCCAATTGGCCGCCGTCATTCACTATGGCGGGGCCGCCAGGGTGGTTTTCTATCCCGTCTTTATAACGGGGTATTGGCTTGGCAGCAATGGCTGCAGCTTGAATAGCGCCAGTAGCAATAACAATAGGGATCTGGGCGTATGCTAACCCGGCCAGAGAGGCGGTCACTGGGTTGGATGCAAGGATTGCTGCCTGAGCCTGTATTTTTACGACCGCTTCGGCAGTAGTAATGCCGATTTGCAGCAGTGACATAAACTTCTGGAATGAAGCTGCACGGGCGTCTATTTCACGTTGCCTGCGTTCAAGTTCTTCTTTCCGAGCTTGGGATTGCGCTTCTATTACTAATATCTGGTGCGCTTTTTCTTCCTGTGTTGCTGTTGAGGCGTTAACAGCAGCAATCTCAGCCTCCTTTTGCCGGTCAATGTCATCAATCCTCTCCTGGACTTGATTCTTTTCCCTCTCATAAACTATTTCACCTAAGCTTTTGGCGAAATCAAACACCTCCTGCCTGAGATCTTTAACCTTATCCTTATATTCCTCCTCAAGCTTTTTCCGCTTCTCCAGGTTCTCTTTTGTGATTTCGGTTTTCTGCTTCTCTGACTTCTCTGTATATTCAAGATCGAGGTCGCGTATCTTATTGCGAAGGTCCAAAAGTGCCTGTTCTTGTTTCCCCACATCTTGTCCACGTAGGCGCATTAGGTTCAGAACCTGTTCAGTATACTCCAACTCGGCCTGAAGAGCGAGAATCTGATACTTATTCTCTATCCTAAGCTTTTCTGCCTCATACTGCTCTACAGTGATCTTACCTTCTTTACGAAGTTTCTGTGCATTGGCCAATTCCTCCTGGCCACGCTTTTCAAGCTCAGACTCTCGCTTCTCACCGGATTCAATGATCGCTTTCGTTTCCTCGTCGGTCGAAGTCTTTGTGATATCCTTTATTATCTTCCCGAGCTCACGTCTATTTTGCGCCTGCTCCGCAGCAGCTTTCTTATCCACAGTAACCTTCTGTTCAGCGGTTGCACGGCCACGGCTGATTTCAACGTCCAGTATTTTCTTTTCTCCATCTGCGCTTTCTTTTGCGAGTAAGTTCTTTAGGGTGAAGTATGTTTCAGCGGCTACGAGACGGTCTTCGTAGGCTACCTTTTCATTTTCGAATATCTCTTGCTGAGAGGCAATGGCGTCTTCCAAATCTATCTTCCTGGCTTCCATTTCAGCTTTTAACTGAGCTTCACGCAGCCGAGCTGCAGCGTCCAGTTCTTTTTTGGTTGGCCCATTTTCTTCTGGCTTTGCAGTTGATGTGGGCTCTTCGCCAGGGAAACGGCGATTCAATTCATTTACCAAGGCTTGACGCTGCAGCTCCATTAACTTCAACGCAGCCTGATCATCCTCTACCACCTTCCCAAGGCGACCAAGGAACGCCCCATAAACAATATCCGCATTCTTTCCGTAGGCATCCCGTATGCTCTTTATGGTAGCAAGGTTTCCTTCCAGGCGATTTTCGGCTATTTCTATACGTTGATCGATAGCATTACGCTGCCCAATCACGTTGTCGGTTTCAAGTTTTTTCAGCTTTACCGCATACTCGTCGATAGACTTAGCATTCAGAAAGTCTTTTGCCGCCTCTTTATCGGTTAACTTCAGAGATACATAAACAATTCCTGCAAGCAGGTTATTTACTGACACAAGCGCCTCATTTGCCAGGTTTATGATCATGGCAAAAAACTTGCTAAGTGCGCTTTGATTATCACTTACAAGATTTGTGAAGGAATTGCTTAACCGGTTGATAGCTGCCTGTAGCCCTTCAATTCTTTTTTCATTCTCTATCCCGAATGTCTTTTCGAGCTGCTTTGCGAATTTGGGCAAAAAATCATTGGCCAACACCTTGCCATCCTTCAGCATGTCGTTAAGCTGCTCCTGTGTCACCCCTATTGCCTTAGCGGCTATCGAGAAGGCACCAGGAATACGTTCACCGATCTGGCCGCGCAACTCTTCCGCTTGCACCTTTCCTTTTGAAGCTATCTGCCCGAACGCTGTAAATACCCCGTTAACGTCTTGCTGTGAAAGCTTCAGATTCGCGGCCACCTCAGAAACGCTGTTGAATATTGCCCTGGTTTGGTTGGCCGTCAGCCCAGCCTGCGTACTGGCAGCGTAAAAGTTCTTAAAGGATTGGGTGAGGTCGAGGATATTCAACCCGAGACGGTCAGCTGTATCGAGCAGAAAGGCGGAATTGCGGCTGAATTCCGCCTCACTCCCCGAAACAGCTTTTAATGCTGAATTAAGGCTATCCAACCTCACGGATACATCAAAGATCTCTTTTGCAATTGCACCAGCCCCCAGGGCAATACCAAATTGCCCAAGCAGGCCTTTTGCACCGCCCACAAGTTGTGGCGCCATTGGGTAATTACCCACATTGCGCTGATAGCGCCCCGTTTCCGCCTCCAGTTTCTTCAACTCCGCTGAAACACGTTTAATATTATCCAGTACGCCCCTGTTTGCGTTGCGGGAAGCAGCTCCGTAAGAATCCCATTGGGCCTGTAAGCGCTTTAATTCATTGCGCAGGTCGATTATACTGCCCTTCTCTCCCTTCATTTCTTCTTTGCGTCTACGGGCCTCTTCACGACGCTTTGCCTCCGCCAAACGGAGGGCTTCGAGCTCGTTCTTTAGATCCTGGTTGGCTTTCTTGCTCTCCAATAACGCCTGCTTCAATTCAGACTCCGCCTTAACTGCCTCTTCCTTTGCCTTATTCAACTCCCTCAATCCATTAGTGGCGTTGCGCATAGCATCTACCGACTCCTTAAACCCCTTACCGAATACCATACCTTTAGCTTGGTTGCTCACTTCCACGATGAGCTGCGCAACCTTGGCCATGGCGTCGTAAACCTTTTCTAGTTCCTCGACACACTTTTTGGCATTTATGACGCTATCTATTCTTCCGTCCGACATTCTGGTCTAATTTTTCGCAATCATTGTAAAACTGATTGAGCAAGCCAACAAAGCGGCTTACCGTGATTTCATGTTCATTTATGTGGTGCTTATAGTGAATAGAAAGGGCGTTCAGTTGGTTATCGAAATAGATACGTGTTATCTTCTCATCCTTCTTCCCTTCCTGCATTTTCGCCAGCTGCGCTTCTTTTTGCTCTCTCTGGATAAGCAGAGATTTGGCCCGGTTTAATACCCGGTCAAGATCCTTGTGGTAGGCTTCTGGATCGTTATGGTTAAATGGGAAATTGTACCCCTCCTTATGAAGGAGCTCGATAATTTCATCAAACCGGTACTTCCTTGACAGTTCTACGGCCTCTGTGATTGTCGTATGCTTGAAGAAAAGAAGGGTTATTTCGGCGGTCAGGGCAGATTGGTAGTCTGTGGCTGTGGTGCCCGAAAGATCAATGTACTCCTGATATACAACCTGCCAGCCTTCTGATAGCTCATCTTCCGTGTGTTCGCCTTCGATAACCAGTTGTTTCAGGTCGTTGTCGCACACACAGCGGATGAACCGTATTAAAGGAAGGTCTGAACAAGTTTTGTATATCATAATCCCAGTTTTTTACGCATTTTCATAAACAATGTTGGCTTCAGATCCTCTACATACACCATCCGAAACCCACCACCCAGGCCCAGAATAACATCACCATACCGTCGAATCAACCATTTTGCTTTTGGGTCAGAGCTCTTAATATCAAACCCTACCCCCTTCAACTCCAGGTATAATGAGTTATAGAAGTCGCCTTTGTCCTTTAGCGTAACCCGGTCGAATGGCTGCCCCTTTTTCTTTTTCCTCGATATGGTGGCTGGCCTGTAGAATGGTGTTATGGAATTACCTTCTGAATCCTTACCGGCGAACAATTGCCGCCGTTGCTGCTCCAGAAAGTCTACCTGTGTTTCCTGCACGCTTTCGGCTGCAACAGATGGCAGATCCAGTCGCTCAAACAGTTTCATCATATCAAGAACCGTAACCATAAAAAGAGGGCGGGCTATTTCTTCCCGCCCTTTTGTTTTGAGGTTTTAGAGGATGTGGCCGGAGCTTCTTCGGTCAGCGCTTCTTCGCCTTTTGGAGGCCAGCATTCAGCACCGTCAACCAGTGAGGGGATAGCGGGCGGCGCCTCTGGAGCAACCGCCTCACTTATTAACCCCAATTCGTTGGCGTAAGCCTGAAGATCCGCCTCCGGGTAAATTGGCTGGAAGCGGGTAATGAATTGCTCCACGGTCAAGCGCTTCACCTTCGGATTGAAGGATATTTTTGTGACTGGCTTATGCATATTACCCGCGTGTTGTGGTGATCGCAATGCCTTCGTAGCCGGATACGTCCAGGGCATCCAGTGCAGCAGGATCTACCAGGTTAATGGTCACCAAGCCGCCAGAGGTAGCCGGATAGTCTGCATCCGCATCATCAAGGGTGAGAGTGAAGCCACTGATATTGGCATCTACAGCCACACTGTCTATTGTAATGACATTTCCTGTAGCCGCATTGATAGCTGTCCAAGCGGTTGGTGTGTCCAGCTGGCCATTATACAATGGGTACAGGTTCGCGCCATCACAACCGGCTTTTGCAATCAGCTTGATCACGCCTGCAGCGGAAGCGCCAGACTGTGACAGGTTGATATTTTGAAGGCCGGTGATTTCATTGAGCGGGAAGTCAGCCTGAACGAATCCCAGGTATTTGTTGAAGTACTTCGGATCGAAGTCGAAGTAAACAGAGTATATCGGGGAAGTAGACCCAGTGGCTTGCCTCCATTTCAGTGCATGGAACACGCAGGGGATGCCCGCCAGCCCGTAAGCCAAACCAGTAGCGTCCAGTTTGCGCCAGCCTAACAGCAAGTCTTTGTCATCGTAGAACAGCCAGGACGTCAAACCGCCGAAATTGTGCGTTTGCAGCGCATTAGAGAGGCAAAGGGCGCCATCGGTGTAACGATAGGTTAACCGATAGTTGCCGTCCCTTACTGGCTTCTGGCTGCCGTATTCGAGCGTTTCGAATACAACATCTTCGCTGTTATCGGTAACACCGACAAAGTTGTGTATCGGGAATATCCGGTTTGCCTTCAGGGCGGCCAATCGGTCTGCTTCCAGGGTAGCACGTAGTGCGGTGAGCTCAGCTTGTGTGTAAACTTTCCCCCTTGGTACACGAATTGCCCCCATGATTTTACCGGGATCAATAACGCACTCACCGAACCCGGTGTTTTTGATGTTTGTAGCGCAAATGATCTCATTAAGAGTAGCCATTATAAAAGATTTTTAATTGTTAGCAACGATTGATGTTATAAGTCAGCTTGAAGTCAAGCCGGAAACAGTGGTATGGGTGCATATCCCGGAACTTCAGCGGATCGAGGTTTGCCTGAGCGGCCATGATTGTCCCCCTGTACTCTTGGTGAACCTTTTCCAGGCCAAGCTGGATACCGGCAAACTGAAATCCCTGATAGTCGTTATCCACGAGCTGCTGGACGTCCTTCCTTACCTCTTCATCTCCCCTATGAGTGATAGCCGGCCTCAGCTTCTTGATGTTTACCCAAAAGATTAGGTGTACATCTGCTGTATTGCCAGCCTCGTACTCGATATTTCCTGACAGCCCGAAGAATGAAAGAGCAGCAATCCGATCATCCAGGTATACTTCCTTGTACTCATTTCCTCCGACATACACTTCAGCGATATAACCGGCATCCTTTTGATTCCGGTAGCACCGGCCATAAGCTTCGTAGTCCGCATTTTGAAGCCCCCATTTAGAAAGTAACTTCCCATGCAGGTAAGACTGCAGCTTCTGGATTGGTATGTCAACCCCTACAGGGGCCGTTTTGAGAAAGAGCATTGTCCTGCCGGTGTTGTGGTTGTCTTTATTTTGTCCTTTGGGAACAGATTGCGGAAAACCCTTTCACATTCCCGCTCGATCTGATTCTTTAAACCAGTAGTATACGGGAACTCGGGGGTTGAGAACCGGAGGTTTAGTTCAGTATACAGCTGCTTTACCCCTTCCGCTCCTATCCGCTGTTCTTTATTTGACCTGGTACTGTGAATGATTGATTCCACAATGAAAGCAGCCATTTGCAACCCTATCGCCTTGTCAAAAAGCTGCTCGTTCTGAAGGATCACTTCTGTATAGTCCCTGGAGCTGGTAAACTCGATATTGAGCCCATAAGTGCGGCCGGTGAACGGAGGATTATACCGGGTGAAGTCAGTTGGCGAAACGGTAGACGCCTCGAAGCCGTCAGCACTGTAACAGATGGCTGTCCGTTTAAGGTGCATGCCATAGTCGAGCGCCTTTATACCCAATGCTTCGATATCATCCTGGAAGTACCCTATAAAGTATGTCCGTGACTTACTTGCAGCGCCGATAGCCGTTAATACCACATCAGTAATGGGTACTATCACTTCTTCGTCGGCTACGGTAGTAACGGGAATGGTCTTTATCGCTTCCTTCTTCAGATGATTGAAAACATAGATATTGAATGTCCCGGCTCCATTAAAGTACAGGCTCAGCGTCTTCGGCCTTACCACCAGGTTAGTGCGATTCGCCACCTGCACCATATAACCCACAAACTTTCCGGTATTTTGCAATTCCTCCGGCTCTTCATAGTCCCGTTCGTAGATCATCTGCTGCTCTATCAACTCCGCCTTTGACAACACACCCCCAAGGGCAGCTGCGATAGCAGATTTTTGCCACTGGGTAAGCATGGTGTTAAAATTGACGTTACTGACAGCCGGGTCGTAATTCGCTACGTCCTTAAGGTTAGGCACAGTGATGATTCTGTGGAATTCATCAAAGTACCTACCTGAACGACTCTCGGTGTTAGGGCTCGCTATCAGGTCAGCATATTCGGCCTGAGTAGTGTTCCTGAACCCCACCCGACCGAATAAAGCTTGTATGGCTTCAGGGCGATACATTAATCGTGTTTACGAACCAGGTAATAAATGCGAATCTGTGCGGACATTGTGCCGGTACCGGTTGTTGTGACTCGGTAATAAACCCCTGGCGCCGTGACCTTCGCAAATACCTTACTATTGGTTGTGACGTTGGCTAAGGTCAGCGTATCACCTGCCGGAGAGAAGTTTGTCCCGTCCAGGCTGTAGTAGAGAATAGCCGATCCGCCAACCGTTCCGGAAATCTTAGTGATTACCGGCTGTACCGCAACGGCGGAATAACCAGCGGTTGCAGTGAAGGTTTTTGATACAGAAGCGGCGTTTACTACCGTATCTCCCTCAACCAGCGGCATGAGGGTCGCCCGTTGAGCGCTTAGGCTCAATGTTACCCCAAGCAGCAACGCAAAAAGGAAAAGTGCTTTTTTCATCATATATGGTTTACTGGTTAGGAAAGTTGAGCAACTTCGAATACCACGCTTTCGGTAGCGGTAGACAGCGGAGGCAGCGCCGGCGCGATGTCGATGGACATTTCAGCCTGCAGTACCACATCCTGCGTGTTACCGTTAGAACCAGATGTATCTGCGCGATCTGCGTAGATGTGCAGGGCGAAGGTCATGCCGCTACCCAGAGGATCTTGGATGGAACCAAAACCACCTACGTAGGAATTGTAGTCGCCCCAACCTTCGCGGTTCTGTTTGGGTATCCAAGGCAGTATTGCAAACTGGCCGGCAGGCATGATCAGTGAAATGCCGCCATCATAGTTGGCGTCTTCTAACTCGGTTGATTCAGCGATGTTCAAGCCGGTGAACTGGAAGCCAGTATTGGTTGAGTTACCGCCACCCTGATTTGCATCCCGTTCTCCCTGGATGTAAGTTTTGGAAGAGGCGATCACATCGAATGAGCCACGATAATTGTTCGCCCTCATCATGCTTTTAGCAATCTGGTAAAACCAAGGCTTATCGGCCTGAGCGATTTCAAAGGCATCATTAGCGGCATTAAAGGTGCCGTCAACAGTGGCCACATTTATCTGGCTCCTATTAGTAACCAGGAAATCTATCATGAAGGTTTCAATGCCCTCATTCAGGTTCAATGAAGCGTTCAGGATTTGCTGGGCCAGCGTTTCTTCGAAGCTGAATATGTTGTTGTCCATCTGCTTCAGAGAAATGGAAAACGTATCTGTGAAGGTTGTCCAGGTAAGCGGCAACACGAAAGAATCACCCCTGTTACCAGTGTGATTGTGCGTCCTGCTGGAAGTGGTGGAGCGCTTGGTCCTTGCCAGGATATTGGCCTCTATAGCGCGATCTTCACGCTTGCGAAGCTGTTGGTGCGAGGGAATCAGAATATCCAGGTTTTTCTGGGCGAGCATAACAGCGGGACGCTGCTTTGTTCTCATTTCTGCCTCAGTAAACTGTTGTTTGAGCCTTGCTTGTGCTTTTACAAGATTAGTGGCTGAAAAATTTGGCATTGTAAAGAGTATGTGAGAATACTCCCAGCATCTTGGGATAATGCTTTGCGCGGTGTCCTGCGCTTATCTACTTTGCCAATTTTCTTAGGCGAGATCCGGCCTTATTACTTCCTGGTATCTTAGGTATAGCAATAAGTAACCAATTCAAAGATATAGAGAAAATCTATTCTTACAAAAAATATTATAGAGGTATAAAAAAGCGGGAAGAACTCCCGCTTTAACGGCCGCCCATGACCTGCAGGGCATACTTTTTCAAAAGGAGTCGAACCTTTGTTATCCCAATTCTCGGCCAACGATCGGAATCGAACCGAATCAGCGAATAGATAGGAATCGAACCTATATTAACCGTTCTATTTCTTTATTTGTAGCTCTTCACCAGTCAGGGCGTGGTAAAGGTTCTGGAGCTGGTGGACGTACTTTATATGACTTAGAACCTCGGCTATATGGCTTCCGCCGCCAAATAATAAAAGCTCTCCATCCTCCCATTCAAGCACCAAAGTGTCACCTTTCAGGATACAGTATGTATTGTGACATTCGTCGTACTCAAGCCCAAACTTCTGCAGCCATTCTTCGGTGAGAGGGATTGGATCAAAGGACAGCAAATTAAAAGCCGGTGCCAGGTCTGTTTCGGATGTAGGGCAGTAATCGGCCGCATTAAATTCGTAAGCTTCCCCACCACGTAAGACTAGGTTAAAGGGGCGCAGTTCAGATGCTTTGATCATGGAAATGTTTTCTTTTTACTGCTCCTATAAATAATATGAACCCGCATATCGGTATTAACAACCAAAATAGATGATACCAACGAGCGGAAAGATACTCTTTTCCCTGTTCTGGAAATTCATAGGCCACCAGTAAATCAAGGTATATCTTCTGTGCGAGTCTTTTCATTCGGTAAAGATTAAAGCCCCACTTGCGCAGGGCTCTGTGTTATTCATCCCAGTTAAAGTCTTTGTTATCCTTTGCGGCATCATCAACGAACGCCTTGAAGTCCGCAGAGTTGGTGCTCTTACCGTCCGCTTCCCATTTGGCTTTGGCCTCGCTCATCTTGGTTACCACATTGGACGTACGGCGATCACTGCCACCACCTCGGCCGGTTTTTGTATCGGCCTGGTCGGTTACCCATTTGCGCTCGTTGGTCACATAGTCGTTGATAACGGCCTTATGGTCCAACGGGTTCTGGGTTTTGGAGTCACGCAATACCTCTCCGTTCTTCTTTGGGGTAATATTACCGGTATCATCCACATCGAAGGAATACCCACGGGAGCGCATGCTCATAATCACTTCGTCAGCCTCGAACGGCAGACCACCAGGTACGGCAGCGGCCAGCTTGCTCATGGTGCGCATGTCGCTCTTTTCCTTTTCAGAGGCCTTATACTTATTCTCAAAGTCCTGTACTGTGCCCTGTAGTTTGGTTATCTGCTCATCCTTCTCTTTGATCTTCTGATTAGGCTCGATCTTAGCGTCTGCCAGAACCTTCGTTTGCAGGGACGTGATCAGCTTTTCCGGATCCTTGCCTTCAAAGTCAAGGCCCAGCTTTTGCTTCTGCTCTTTCACAAAGATTTCCAGGCCTGCTTCTTTACCGTCGTTGTAACCCAGCTTTTTCTGGTTGTCATCCCTGGCCGTTAGTTCGGTGGCAGTAAATATCTGTAGCCCTTCAGGGATCTTTACCTCGGCCTCCTTTTCGCTCTTAATGGCTTCCAGAAAGGTCTTTTCGTCCAGTTTCAGCAGAGAGGCTATTTGTTTCTGTATGTCTATGGAAATCATGCAATTATTTTTGTTTGAGGAAATACTTAACCCTGCGGTTCATTGCCTGTTCGTTCAGTCGGGCGGCGCGGTCGTCGGTAATCTTTACGTCCTTGATCTTTTTCACCTTAGCAAGAGTCGCCTCCCCGCCTTCATGAGAGATGTCCATCTTCCATTCTTCGTAAACGGAATTGGCTGTTTTTGTAGCTTTGACCGGCTTTTCTGCCTTATCGTCTTTTGGGGCAGTCTTCTCCTTTTCCTTCTCGCCGTCCTGGTCAGAATGGTCGCTGTAAGCCTCTGTGATCAGCGCTTCCGCCTCTGTTTCTTCGATGCCACCGGCCAGCATTTCAGCTTTCAGTTCTTCGGCGGTCATGCCCGCTTCTTTCATTCCGAGATACTTTTTCTTAGTTAAATGATGCATAATTGCAATATTTAGGTGTTAATAAATGACTTAGTTTCTTCTGCCAAAGCCAACCGGTTCAGGCTCTGGCTCTTTCGCATCCTCCTTGCCTTTGGCGTATTCCTTCAGCGATGCCCGCAATGTTTCCAAATCTCCAAAAAGCAGATTCGATTCCTGCAAGGTGCCGAGCCACTCGGTGAAATACAGCTTCATCTTATAGTCCAGGGTCCCCACTGCTACCAGCTTGGATTCCGTAATTGTCAGGTGGACAAACGGCTCAAGCTTCATAAGCCGGATGTGCTTTTGCAGCTCCAGGCTATCATTACTGTACTTCGTGTAGTAGTAGTCACGTAGAAGCTCGTCCAGAGTTGATTGAGGGGCCCCCTTGCTTCTGGCATCTAGGTATTTCTCCCAAACAGTATCGGGCGACTCGATCAGGTACCGGCGGCCGTAGTTAACGGAAGCGCCTTTGTATGATCCGGCGAAATAAAATACCCCCAGCTCGTCGGTGATAAACTTCTCAATCCCCTCCCCCCATTCACTGAACTTATTCAGCCGCCGGTTGACAGGCTGAACGTCTATAAAGCGACCGGTTGCCGTTTCATTGTCCGCATCTTCCCTTTGATGCGTACCCCATATAGTATGGTTCATGATGTCTTCCAGAAGCTGCAGCTCAGCGGTCATTGCCTCCCAGCCTTTAATGTCAGGCGTTACATAGCCGGCCACGTCCGGGGCGATTTTGGGGTCTTCTTTCTGAGGTACAGGCAGATTGATATTATCAACCACGTCATGCCGCAGCTTCTTTCCTGTACCTTTACACGTCGGGCAGTTGGCGCCGTTTTTAACCCCGTGGCCCTCGCAGTCCACGCAATCGGACGTGTATTGCCAGTACTTAGGGAAGCCGTGTAAGAGCTTGTATACGCTCTTTATAGACCCTTCCCTCAGGAATTCATCTGCCAGTTCTACAACCGTCCAGAATGGGCTGCAAAACACGTCCATGCCTGGCTTTACAATGTCGGACACTACCCGGGCAGATACGTGTCCAAAGTAATTGGGATAGGTTTTACCAACGATAGTCCTGATATTCTCCCCATCCCATTTCACCAGGCGATCAAAAGCATCGTCCACCACCCGGAAGATGTTCTTATCCTTGGTGATGAAGATCACATAATCCAGGTTGCGGCCGCTTAACTGGTAGTCGTATACTCCGGCTATGCTTTTGTAGGTTGGATAAGCCTCGCCGTTACCCACTTCATTGAAGATTAGCCCCATGGGATCCATGAGGTAGGCAATCTTTGCTATGTTGTCCATCCACTTACGCAAGGTATACCCCCACTCTACACTGGACAAATGGCTTCGAAAATCAGCCTCCTGGGACTTGGGCAGGTTGTAGTAAACAGATCCACCCCTTGCGCTGAAAACCTCGTCTATTGGCCTGGCAAGACGGTCAAACAGGTCTACATTCGAGCGGGCGTACTTCTGCCGGATAAGCTTCTGGTCCGCATTCTCGAAGGTATTAATCTGCTCCAGGTAGGTATCCATACCTATTCCAGCAATATGAACGGCCAGCTTCTTGTTCATTTTCTGGCCCTCCTCCACTATTGCCTTATTGGGCCTCTCCTTTATAATGCGCTTGATGTCGCCTGTATCCAGTAGCATGTTAGTATATTTTGTACCCTCTGCGGGATTTGTATTGCTTGAATTCCCTTTCCAGTAGCTTTATGATGAAATATCTTTTCTGATCTGAATAGTGCCCGTATGGCTCGTATGTTACACCTGTCTGCGGATCCTTTACCTTTGTCTTTAACATTGTGCCATCCTTGTCTTCCTGTACTGTACAGTAGTCATCTATACTTACCTTACAATGATCTCCAATTACTATACTGTACCCAAACAAGTCACTTTCGTATATATCGTTTATAAAGGCGGCGCTTAGGGCCACCTCAGGGGCGCTTCTGGCTACCCTGTTAACCACTTTGAAACCCTCTTTCTGCAATACCTCAATGAACTTATCATAAAACGACCTACTGTTTTCGTCCACTGTTGACCTCCGGGAGGCCGACGGATCACCATAAACAAACAGCAGGTCCGTATATTCTATCTTTCTCAACCATTCCGCCAGCTTCTTAGCAGCCTTCGGAGCATTATTATCAGGCGTTCTGCAGGGTATTTCATGAACCTGCCGTATCTCAGTAGTCTTGTCCACCTTTGCCAGCTGCCACGCAGCTACAGTTACATACGGATTCACGTTTTCGTCCAGGGATATATGCAGGGCGCCGCTCTCTACTTTCAGGGGCCGTACATGCTTCATCTCGTTGAACTGCTTCCAGAACTCTCCGCCGGTCTGAAGTATACCTCTCTCTCCGTTGGCATAAACCCGGTAGAGGTTCGGCTTGTTGATCCGGTCCCTCTCAAAATCAGCCAAGGTGTGCTCATCCACAAATCCCCCCTTCCCGGAAGGATGGCCCACAACCCAGAAGTTATCCCGGAAGGTGACCTTCATCCACACGCTGTCCCCTTTCTTATTGACCCGCTTAAAAGCGAAATCAGGGTTCAAAGAACTATATTTTGTTGGCGCCGGCACTATCAGCGGTAAATCAATCCATTCGTCCTTATCCAACCAATTTTCGTATATCCAGAGTTTAGCGCTTACCGGGTTCCAGTCACAGATAAACTTCTGATTTGGCCGGCCGCGCAACCTTTTGCGCTGCTGGTCCCATTGAGCCTCAGTGAACTGGTTCCACTCGTTATTGTACACTACACTGAAGTCCTCAATACCCTTTACGTTCTCCTCGTCATCCAACCCTCTAAACCGCGTTCTTGCATCGTTTACCAGGGATTTGAATAGATCCTCCTGCGCCCTATAAATACCGCCCAACTCCAGGCGGTTCATCGCTACTTTAAAAGAACTATATACACTGTCCTTGATGTGTACATGGAAGCGGCGGAAAACGATTGATGAATAGTTATACGCCAACTGGTCTATCAACAGCGCGTTTGATATCTCCCCTGTCTTTCCCGCGCTCGATCCTCCCTCTATGTAGATATACCGAATCTTCGGATCTCTCAGCAATGGTACCAGGTGCCAATGTAATGGGTTGAAAAGGCGCGGGTGAAATATCAGCTCCATGCTCAATCATCTTTTCCATAACCTACACGTATTACAGCCGCTTTCTGGCTATTATCTACCTCAAAGAAGCCTATGTGCTTACCTATCATTTCCGTAGCCTTATTGGCTCCCGCAGAGTCAAATTCCCACACTCCATCCCCTTCCTCATTCTCTTTCTGGACCATGCACTTTTCGACGTGATCAAATATCATTACCGGCACCGCCTGCATGCAGCGGTCAGAGATCTCCTTAAACCGCTTTAGCACCCAAAGGGCATCTATCTCCGACTTTTCAGAGATCACAGCACGTAGTTCCTGTATTTTTGCCTGAATCACATCATTTAACAACAAACGGGAAGATTGCTGCTGGGCGGAAGATGGAGAATAGCCGGCACGAATGGCGGCCTGGGTAGCATTGAGGTCAATGATATATTGCTCGCAAAAAGCGAGCTGTTTCGAGGAAAGCTCTTTTTGTGATGTATTATCCTTACCCTTCATTTAGTGGCGGCCAGGTGTTTATCCCGGAACGCTCTCATACAAAGATATAGATTTTGTCTATAGAAATAACGAATCTAATATTCTATAATACGTTAGGGAATAAAAATGCCCGGATGAACCGGGCAGGCGTTAGTCTATCTTCATTATAAACTTCACAATTTCGACGACCGCCACGATGCCCGAAATGATTAAAGACACCCAGGACAATCTGTTACTGAACCTGGCCGTCTTCATGGTTTGTTCCAGATTCTGCACTTCGAGCTTCTCCCTGTAATCTTTGTTCACGGCTTCCTGCTGTTGCCGTTTGTGTTGGCCTGTAAAGCCTCCACCTTTTATAAACTCCTTCATCGTGGCTTCGGCGGCAACCCTAATAAAGATGTCAATGGCATTACCGTACCCTTTTGTTCCCTGAAAATATTGAGGCATGGACGATTCAAAATACTTCATCATATCCATAACTTCGGGATGAGGTTCCTTGATGTGGTTAGCAATGTTTAAACTATGACCGGTTTTAAGCTCGATCATTGCAGTTACGATCTTGTCGGCTAATTGGGGATTATTCATAGTTTTGGTTTGTGGTGTATTTGTATGTTATTTTACCATACTCTATCGAACTGGTTTTGCAAGATGCGCTAATATAATATCACAATATACGCGACCGAGCCATCATCTGCTTGGCGCCCATAATCCGCTTAGCCATAATCTGGAGCAAGCGCTCTCCATCTTCAGCGTTCTTATATTGGGGATTGGGGTAGTTCAGTAAACTATAAGTCATCACCCGGCCAGTGCGATGATTAAGGATCTCTATGTAGTTTACATACTCATTCGCAAAGGTGTCCAGCTCATAGTTCTGGATTATGATCAGGCTACGCTTCCTTTTATTCTCCCTCAGTCCACTCACTAAGAACGATCCGCGCCAAGATTGGCCTCCATGAAAGAACACTGTCACACTATCGCCGGCAACAATCTTTGCATGCAGATGCCAAGTGTTAAATAGTAGTACATTACAACCGTCCTGAGTAACATACACCTGCAGGCCCATTCGCTCCATGAATTCCTGGGCGCCTGGTGGCCTGGTTAGCTTTTGGGCTGTATTGTAGAACCATAGATCCGGCTCGCCAGTCATGCCAGACAGCTTTGTAATTTTGCAGTGCTGTCCCATTGCTCTGGACTGGATAATTGACGCTTCTGTGTCCAATATGTTAGGAGTGTGAAGGATCATTGCTTTAAAAGCTTCTTCTTTTGTGAGTCATACTCTGACTGTGTTATCGCGCCACTGTCCAGTAACTCCTTCAGCTTCTTTATCTCATCTGTTACTGTCAGATCACCACTAGCGGTTTGTTTCGGCGCGGCAGACATTATTTCGCCTGAAGTTAACGCATTCTGGATATCGACCCAATATTTAAACGAATTGTTTGCTGTAACAACTAAATGATACTTATAGCCCACTTTCTTTGAGCCATCTTTCCTAATTTCCTTAATGTTCAGATTGTATCCTGCAAAGGAGCTTGCCAAATGAACAATTCCAGCCGTTGGATTATCTGAGGTTGCAGACATTACCGCAAAAACAGATGTTGGTGATGAAAATACAAACTTAAAATCACCATTGGGCAATGTTCCCGCCCCTGTTTTAATTTGTGTCCCTTTGACGAAGTAGTCCCCTTCTGTTAGAAATAGTGTGTCCTTTATCATTTTCGGATAACTCTGAGCATTAACAGTCGCCGGCAGGCATAACAGGGTAAATAGAATCAGTTTCTTCATATATAGGTGTATTTTGGTTTTAACATTCACTGCGCAAATACAGTGCAATATCAGTATTCATATTAGCGTTAAAGGATTCATATTCTTATCCGGTTTAACACTTTTGTTGTAAAATAGTTAATCGGTT
>Ga0105042_100019_pt1 | contig 22303 bp, 21 predicted proteins | sample LS_165metaG_FD_91487 | JGI IMG/M metagenome (GOLD analysis project Ga0105042, IMG submission 91487) | Switchgrass associated microbial communities from Austin, Texas, USA - LS_165 metaG | ecosystem: Host-associated > Plants > Phyllosphere > Phylloplane/Leaf | place: USA: Austin, Texas | collected... | reverse complement strand
TTCCGCAATAGCGCTAGCGCCGAGGCTGGGGATACTTCCCCCCAATATTCCCCAGCCTCGGCGCTAGCGCTATTGCGGAACGAGCCGACGCGGTCCTGAACGAGTTGCATCGCGTCGCGCACCTTCCTCGGCCCGTAGATCATCTTCAGCCGGGCGAATGTCGCTCGGACCTTCTGCGGGTCGGTCTCGAACATCATCCGCGCCAGGTTATGGGCGTCCACCTCGCGCATGCGCAGCGTCTTCTCGACCAAGCTGCCGACCGCATCGAAGGCGGCGCCGGCGAGACCTTTCTCCTTCAGCGTGCGGCCCATCGTCATGAAGGCGTTCAGGTCCTCGACATCGGCCAACTTGTTCGCCGTTGGCGAGCCACCGCGCACGATGGTGTTGGTCGCAGCCATGCCCTTTTCGCCCTCGACCAGGCTCATAAACTGCTTGAACTTGGCCGGCGACATTACTTCGGACAGGGTTTCCTGGACATTGGGCTTGCGGAAGTGCCCGATCATGTCCTGGCCGATCTGCTTGCCCCCCAGCACCTTGCGCGCCTCGCGGGCGATGCCGATGCGGAACATGCGCTTTTCCGCCGTGGACAGGGCCTTGTAGGCGGCCCCGGTCATGTCGGCGTCGCCCTTCATGAATGAGCGCCCCTTCGATAGAGCGTCCTTCAGCGAGGCCGGCGTGCCATAGGCGTCCCGCGCCCGGCTGTAGAGGCTCTCGCCGGTCTGGCGGCCCTTGGCATCGAGCACGGGCACCTCGAATGAGGTTTTCACCCGGTTGCCCTTGGCGTCGAAGCCCCAGGTGGTCTGCGTCTTCGTCGCCGGCCGGGTGGAGAGCTTGTCAACGACGGAAACCAGGTCGTTCTTCAGCTGGGTGAGCAGCCGCACCTGGTTGTTCTGCCCCCGCGCCTTGGCCTGCTCGATCATGTCGTCGAGCGCCTGCTTGGCGCTGTCGAAACGCCGCCCGGTGAGCTTGTAGGTCGGCGATGAGCCGGCGATCGCGTCCCGGCCGAGCCGCACCTCCCAATTCGCATCGCGTCCGGTCTCGCGCAGCACGTTCTTGTGCATGAACTCCGCGCGCGCCTTCTGCATCACCCTCTGCAGGGCCGGCGACAGGTTCGCGTCCGCCAGTTCGGATTTGCGCAGCACTGGCCCGATGTCGTAGCGCACCGGGCGGCCGCCCGCGTCCTTCAGGTCGTAGAACTTCTTGTAGGCGGGCGTCGCGCCCTCGCGCATCTCCTTCACCAGGCGGTCCGACGTCTTGGCGTAATCGTCGCGGGAAACCGACAGCGAGCGGCGCAGATAGTCGTTCATCCGGTCGAACTGCCCGGCCTGCCTTGCGCCGTAGACCTCCTCCGCCATGGTCGAGCCGCGCCCCGGAATGGTGGCGATCGCCCGCCCCTGGCGCTGCATCGCTGGACCCAGGTCCGCCGGCGTCACCGGCACATCGACCTGGGTCTTGCCGAATTTGCCCGCCGCCAGCATCCGCTCATAGGCGGCGGACGCCTCATCGACGCTCATGCCCTGGCGCTGAAGAGCGCGGAGATAGCGGTCCTCGGCCGAGCGGCGCAGCGGCGGGATGACATCGCCAAGCGTGTCGCGGATGAATTCACCGCCCTTGCGCCCGCCCGCGCGGGCCCCCTGCCAGAGCTTGGATGCGACGGGCGCCGCGACCTCGCCGATCAGCGGCCCTGCGACAGCGCCGGCCCCCGCGCCGTACCCTGCGCCCACCAGGCGCTGCGTCAATCCGCCTTCGCTGTGCCCGGCGCCTGCCGCCCCGCCGAAGACCGCGCCGGCCTTTGCCGCCTCCTTCACCCTGGGAAGAAACGACAGCCCGGCCTGCGCCACCTTGCCGACGCCTGCGGTGCCGACGCCGCCGATCAGCTCGGGCAGGACGCCATAGTCCTTGCGCGCGACATCGCGCTCAGCGCGGATGCGCTCGGCCGCCTTGGTGTAGGCCTTGCTCGCCTCGCCGAAATCGCCGCCCGACGTCACCAGGCGCTTTGCGAACTCCCCCGCGCCGACGATCTCGTCCTGGACACCGAACGGATCGGCTACCTGGTCCGACAGGCGCTGAAAGCTGTCCGGCAGCTTGAAGGCGCGCTCCGGGCGGCCCAGGCCGAAGAACTCGCCCACCGATTCCGCGCCCGTCGTACGCGTGCGGACATCGAATTCGTCGCGGGTCATCTTGCTGGCGTAATGCTTGTCATAGACCCGCGATGCAAATTCCTCGTCACTCATGCCGGCATAGGCCGGCGAGGATGCCTTGAGTTCTTGAAGGGTCCGCATCAGTCGAGAATCCCCAGCGGGTCATTCGGGTCGCCGCCTGGCGCTGCCCCCGCGCCAGGCGTCACGCTGTCCGGCGCGTCGGCGGAGGAAACGCCGCGGCCGATCATCACCCGCCGTTTCACCCCTTCGAGCGCGCGGGTCAGCCCGTCGAATTTCGTGAGCACCGTTTCCAGGCGGTCCGTGTTCGTCGGGAGATAGCGCTCCGCATAGGCTTTTGCCTCGGTTTCGTTCATGCCCGCGCCGGTGAGGTTGCGCACCAGCGCTTCCGATCCTTCTTGGATGTCCCGGTAGATCGCGGCCGGCTCGCCCCGGTTCAGCGCGAAATCGACGCCCCAGCCAAGCTTGCCGGCCTCGATCTTCTGGCGCACCTGCGGTGCGCGCTGCAGGAAGGTGTCGGCCAGTCCGACACGGGCCGCGACCTCGGCGGCAACCGCCTCCTTGGAACCGCCTGGGATCGGCTCGGCGATCGGGCGGCCGCTTTCGTCCAGCTCCTTCTGGCCATCCTTCATGCGCCAGCGCTCGCCTGGGCCGAGCTTGCCGTAGGTGCCTTCCTCGCCTTCTTTGTCCGGGTTGGTGAGCCATTGGCCGGTTTCGGCGTCGTAGATGCCGTCGCGGGTCGGGACATAGCGCCGCTCATTGGGCGTGCGCTGCGGCGCGGTGAAGATGGCCTGGTTGGACGCCGGATCGTAGAGCGTCGCCCCCGGCGCCATCTCGCGCGGCGCATTGCGCTTGGCCCGCTCCATGGCAAGCTGGCCGAGCAGCTTCATGCCTTCCTCGGGCCCCGCGCCGCGCATGATCGCCAGCATATCGGGCGAGACGCCCTCCAGCACCCCCCCGCCTTCGCCGCCCATCAGCTTCTGCCAGTAGGCGGCCTTGCGGCGGCGGTCGTTCATCTCGCCGACGGCGGATGCGGCCTGCGCCCCTTGCGCCATCGCCGAACCGGCATCGCGCCCCGACAGGCCCGCGCCAAGCACCGACGCCCCCATCAGGAACATCGGGTCGGCCATCACCCGGCCGAAAAAGCCCTGTTCCTCATCGCCGCCGAGCATCACGGGCAGGTTGCGGCGCATGCCGCCGCCCATGGCCGATGTCAGCGATCCCCCTCCCTGTTGCGGCATTGGCGTCATCTCCGATGGTTCCTGTCCAAGAACGTAAGCGGCCTCTTTGCGGCGGCGGTCGACGAGACCGGGCAGGACCTCGCCGCTTGCCTTGTTGAAACTCAGCATGCGATTGCCGACCCGGTCCCAGGCCCCGGCGTTGATGTCGGGCAGCAGCCTGTCGAGGTCGTCCGTCCCGAGATTGTAGCCGAAGGAGGTCAAGCCCGCCCGCTGCCGGTCGGTGAGCGGCGCCTTGACGTTGCGGCCGATCCAGTCCTCGACATTTCCGACCTCGCGCTGCAACGCCCGCTCATGGTCCGCGCGGCCGCCCACGGCCGTGCCCGGCTGCCAGCGCGTGCCGTAGCCGACGCTGTACTGCTGGTGGTCCCATTTCGGGCGCGGCGTGTAGCCCTCGAAGCTCTTGATGAGGTTGAGGGCGAGCGGACCCGGCTGCGCCTGGCGAACGATGCCGGCCGGCTGTGTTCCGGCCCAATAGGCGGCGAACGGGTCCACCTCAGTACCCGTACATGCCCGGAATCATCGCCGGCGCGGGCGTATAGGTCGGCGGCACATAGGGCGTCGCCCCCATGCCGCCGCCCATCATCTGCGGAGACCCGAACATCATGTTCGCCCCGCCCATGGCCGCCATGGGGTTGCCCGACATCGCCCCCATCGCCATCATGCCGCCGCCGAGAACCGCCGTCAGCGGGTTCATGCCGCTCTTCTGCGTGGTCGAGGAGGTACCGCCCAGCCCCGCGATCGGCACGGTGAGGTTTGATGCCTCCTGCGCCGCGGTGTAGGGCCGGTACTGCTCCTGATAGTAGCGGGCGATCTCGTCGGACAGCTCGCTCTGCGCCTGGCCCTGGCGGGTGGCGCCCGCCGCGAACTGCCGGTCGAGGTCGTAATAGTCGTGGTCGGCAAGCTGCGGGGCGAAACGCGCGGCCTGGTCCATCATGCCGCGCTCGGCCTGGTAGTTCTGGAAGGCGATCGGGGCCATGGTGTCGCCGAGCGCCTTGGTGAGCGAGTAGCCATGCGCGTCCGACCCGGTGCGCCCCGCGCCCATGAAGGTGGCGTTGACGCCGGGCATGACAGAGCGGGTGATCGCCTCGGACAATCGCGCAAAATGCGGGTTGCCCTCCTCCAGAAACTCGCCGCCGAGCACGCGGGACACATAGTCCTTGCTCTGGTCGACGAGCGGAGAGCCGGCCTGCGCACGCTGTTCGATGCCGGTCAGCGCCGCGCTCTGCGACGGGTCGAAGCCCGCCACGGACGATCCCTGGAACAGCGGCCGGTCCTGGTAGTTGGTCTGCCAGTCGTCCGCCGCGTTCAGCGTGTTTTCCAAGCTGGCCTGCGCCGGCTTCCACGGCGAGGATTTGGTCGTGGATGTCTGCTTCGAACTCACAGCCTTCGCTCCATCAAGACGGCCTTCTTTTCCCAGCCGCGATCCTTCAACACTCTGACCCAGCCTTCGCGGGCGGCCGTCGAGACCATCGCCACGCAATCCTCGCGGCGCGCCCAGGCCTCCAGCTCGTCCAGGAGATGCAGCCAATCGTCGAGGCCGACGCCGGCGACGACCGGGACCTCGGCGACCCGCTCGTGATCGGTGGTGATCTGGGTAATCACCACGCCGACGACGCTGTCCGGCGAGCGCACCAGCCAGAGCTGGGCATGGCCGTCGCAGCATTTCTCATAGGCGTTGCCGAACCGCCAGCGCGGCGCATGCCGGGCGTTGTAGACCGACACCCAGCGGGCCGCGACCGGCCACAGGCGCGGCACGGACGAGGCCGGGACGGGATCGAGGCGGTAGGTCATGTGAAGGAATAGGCCCGCACGGCATAATGCCCGGATGCGATATTGCCGCTGGAGAACTGAAACCGCACCCCGTCAATGGCGTTGGTGTTTGCGCGCAGGCCGCCGCCGCCCGTCGTCATCACGAAGCTGGGCGAGACGTTCATGAATACGCCGTACCAGTGCATCATCTTCATAAACGACGAAGCTGATGGGCGCGCTATTCGGAGGGTGATCGTGCTGGCGTCCGTTGCCCCATTGCCGATCTCATCGGCAATCACGATCTCGCTATCCGAGACGTCATCACGCCATTGGGCGGTCCCCCCGCCGCCTATATAGCCCCAGCCGTAGTTGGTTCCGCCGCTCAGGAAAGAACCGGACTGACTGAACCGCGCCCAAAGCTCGACGTCGTCCGTCGCGGGCCTGATGCTCATCAGGTCGATTTCATACAGATCGGCGGACCCAAGCGGGATGTCGAGCGTTGCAACGGAGGACAGCGCGCCGCTGGCGATTGCCGTGACGGCACCTGCCCATTTCGGGTTGGCCCCAGCGCCCTGCGTCTGCAGGAACTGCCCCGGCGTACCCGCCGCCAGCTGCACCCAGGCGCTCGCATCCCGATACGCGATGTCCCCTTGCGCCGTCGCGCCCAGCATATCCAGCGTCTGGGTGATGGTCAGGTCCTGCGGCGCGCCGGTCCCCGCGCCGGACGCCCGCCCCTTGATGGTCGCTTCCGCCATATTGGCGAGCTGGGCATTGGCGATCGACCCCGCCGCCGGAATACCAACCTGCGTCCAGGCGATCGCCGTCGTCCCCAGCGTGCCGCCCGCCGCCGAGGTGCACTGCCAGAGCGTGTCGCCGCCCGCCGTTCCCTCCTCCACGGCGATGATCGCCCCCACATGGGCGTCATAGGTCGAGAAGGCATCGGCCCGCGATGCCGCCCCCGACACCGAGGCCTTGTAGACGCCGTTTTCTTCCGGGGCGGTCTGGTTCTTCACCAGCACGAGGTTGCCGGCGGCGAGCGTGACGCCATCGAGGCTGTCGCCGGCCTCTAGGTCGGTCGCCAGGTCGATGTTCGCCGTGGTGGCGGCGCGCACCGAGCTGTTGCCCGCCCCCTGGCCGCGCATGACGATGTCGCCGCGCTGGAGCAGCTGGGTGATCTGGCGGGCCCACAGCGCCAGGCTGTCGAGCTTGGCCTCGGGAAGCGCGGGGAGCTGGCGTTGCTGGGCCATTTACCGTTTCGCTGTCGGCTTGGCCAGGAAGGACAGCCCCTCCGCCCGCGTCCAGCCTGCCGCTTCCGCCAGCTGCAGGCGGCCGCGATGGAAGCGGTTGTCCACCCGCGTTTCGCAGAAGCCGAACCGGTTCATCACCGAGGCGGCGTTGAACATCACCGGATCGCCGGGGAGCAGCCGCGAGCCGACGCGGGTGGAGACCTGGAGGCGGTCGGTGCAGTCCACCATCGGCCACAGCTCGGTCACGAGAGAGCGCCGGCCGGGGATCAGCTCGGCCTCGATGGTGTCGAGAATGCAGGGCCGCGCCACGCCCGAGAAGGACACGAGCGTGTGATCCGTGTTGACGCCGCCCATCAGCTTGCCGCCGCCCCGCAGGATCGCGGCATCGATGGAAAAGCTCCCGCCATCGACATCGATGTTGGTGCCGCCGAAGAAATTGCCCACCGTCTCCACGGTGAAGCCGGGATTGACCACCTCGAACAGATGCTCCAGCTCGATCTCGTCATGGGTCCATTCGCGGTCGGTGAGGGAGAAGATCAGCAGCTCTGAGATCTGGGTGGCGTCGCCGGCCGGAAAGCCCCACACCACCGCCTTCTGCAGGCTGTCATAGGCGCAGCAGACGCGCCCGCGCGTTGCGTAGTTCAGCCGGTCCTTGAAATACTCGTCGACCTTGTTTTCCCCGATCGGGATCGACTGCTGGCCGTCGAAGATGAAGAAGCCCTGCTCTGACGCGTAAGGCACGAGCCGCCCCAGCCGCACCCAGGCATTGCGCGAGAGCGCCCCACGGCGCTTCTCGATGGCGTCCTGCTCGAAATCGAAGATCACCGGCGGCCCGACATAGGTGACGCGGCGGATATGGTTCTCCTGGAAGATCGCGCCATATTCGCCGATCGTGCCGCCCATCACCGCCCCGCCGGCCTGGTCGAGGCCCTGCGCCCCGGCCTGGGTGCCCACATCGGGCGTCCAGTCGGTGATGTTGTTGAAGGCGGACCAATAGACGGTGATGCCCTCGGCGCCGAACAGGAAGTCGCCATGCCGCCACACGCTGGAGAACTGCGCCGGCGCGCCAGACAGGTCGTCGAAATCGGTGGAGGCGCCCAGCTCATAGACCTGGGTGTCCTCGCCGACGGTCGCCGCGACGATGAAATCGCCGAACTGCTCGAACTGCCAGGTCTCGTCCGCGAGCGCGCCGTAGCCGCCGGACTTGGAGACGTCCTCGAAATCCCCCGACACCAGCCGGTAGAGCTTTTCGGCATCGCCGGCAAAGGTCTGCGGATCGCCGCTCGCGTCAAAGAAGGTCTGCGCGCCAAGGCAGGCGGTGTCGAGATCGGCGTCGGCGTCCATCACTTCCGGAGCCAGGAACGGGCCGTAGCTGCCCGCCCGGCGCACACAGCCCTTGGCCTCGTTGGCGTCGGCCTGCCGGTCGGCCGCGTCGGGCCGCCAGACGCCGAAGCGGACGAATTCGGGATCGCCGGCCGCCACCCCCTAGAGACTCCAGGGGGCGATGCGCCCGGTGAAGGCCTTGGCCGCCATCTTGCGCTTCAGGCTGGTATAGGCGTTGTCGGCCTCGTTCTGGGCAAGCGCGATCAGCTCCTGGTCGCGCAAGGGAAAGCGCCCGAGGATGATCTTGGCGTGGGAGCGGATCAGCAACTCGCCCTCGGTCAGCCAGGCGTTGGTGTCGCCGTCGGCAGCCAGCGGAGTGGGACCGAGCCGGGCAAGGCAGGAGATACGAATCGGGAACACGCCGCCCACCCCCGGCCCGGAGCTATCGGGGATCGGGAACAGGCGCAGCTGGTTGCCGTAGATGCCGTAGCTGTCGGGCTGGCCCTTATACTGGGTGGGCAGAGAGGCGTAGCGGTCGAACCAGGCTTGCGTGCGCTCGCTCAAGGGATAGGGGTAGTCGTTGACGGTGTTGGTGATGCTGTCGATCTCCAGCACCATCTCGCCGGCCGGTGTCGCCGCGCCTTCGGAGGTGAGCAGGCCCGAGCCGGACAGGTCGTAATATTCCTGGCCGTCCACCGTGTTGATCAGGTAGCGCTTCTCGTTGAAGGCGAAGCGCTCGCCCTCCCAGAGCTTGATCGCGTCGTTGATGGCGTTCGTGATCTGGGAGGAGAGATCGGTGCGGGTGATGTCGTCCGCGATGCGGGTGCGCATCGCCGCGAGCGTGGTCACGCGAGAATCTCCAGCACGCCGACTGTTTCGGTGCCGGTGCCGACGATGCCGTAGATCGCATCACTGCCGGGCACGGTCATCTGCGCGCCCGTGGTGGCGGCGAGCATGGCCCCGTTCGAGGTCGTGACCCCGGAGCTGCCGATATAGACGGCAGCGTCGCCATGCTGGACGAGGACGCAGGCGATGCGGTTCTGGCGCGCGGCGGCCAGCTGCGTGGCCGTGGTCGCGGCGGCGACCTGGGCATGGGCGAGCGGCATGGGATACCCTCCTATTCGGCGGCGATGGAAACAGGCTCCTGGCGGCGGCGCGCGATAGCCATCTTGTGCGGGGAGCCGCCGCCAACATCGATGATGTGCTCCACGTCGCGGTTCGCCCCATGCTCGGCGACCATCGCCGCCTGCACGGGATCGCCGCAGTCGTCGACAAGCCAGACCGAGGCCTCCGCCACGCGCCCCCCGAACTGCTGGAACAGCCCCTCGCGCGGCGCGACCTCGCGGGCCGGGCCGTCGATCAGCACCACGTCGAAGGCATCGGGCAACTCGTCAGGCGAGACGCCGTACCAGTCGCCGGCCTCGTGCGGATGGATCGGCGCATAGAACAGCATGACGTTGCCGACGCCGTAGCGGTCCAGCCAGCGCGATGTCGTCCGGAACCAGTCGAGATCGTGCTCCAGCGCATAGAGCACGTGATCGGCGCCGGCGAGCGCCAGGCCCATGACGACGGTGGACAGGCCCGAGCCGCATTCGAGGATATGCCCGCGCGCGCCCTTGGCCGCGTTGTAGCACGTCTCCAGGAGCTTACCCGGCAGCGCATAGCGGGGGTTGCCCGAGAGCATATTGATGGCGCGGAACGTCGCGCTGTCGGCCTTGCCTGCCTTGACATCGGCCATCGCGGCGGCAAAGCCGGGATGATCGACGCCCTGATCGCGGCGCAGCTTATTGCCCAGATGCCCCTGGAAGCACTGCTCGCCGACATGCTCGAACCAATGCTCGATATCGACCCAAACCTCGAAGCCGGCGGCGCGCGCCTTCAGGCACAGCATGTAGTCGCCGGAATGGTAGTCGGAATTGGAGCCGCCCAGCCCTTCGAGACCGAGTTCGGAGAGGAAGCCGCGCTCGACGATCCGGGTGATGGGCCGCCTGCCCTCGCGCTCTTCCTGCCCCCACCAGAAGGAGCGCCCCTTGGCCTTCTCCGCCTCATAGAGCGTCTCCAGCACATTGCGGCGGATGCGCATGAAGCCGGTCGGCACCTTGTGCATGCGGAACAAACCGTGCTCATTGCTCTCGCGCACGCCCTCGCCGGGGTGAAACGGATAGGTCTCGCCGGGCGAGCGATGGCAATAGACGCCGGCAACGATATCGCCAGGGACCTCCAGGAAGCGCATCACGCTCTGCGGGCGCCAGCCGAGATCGGCGTCGAGAAAGAACAGATCGGTGCAGTCGCTCTCCAGGAAATCCCGGATCATGGTGTTGCGGGCGTCATCCACATGGCAGTTGCCCTGGTGCAGATAGACATGGGCTTCCACGCCGAACGAGGCGAGCGAGTGGATGGTCGCGGCCAGCGCCACCGTGTAGGCGCAGGCGGGGTTCTGGCTCACAGGAGTAGCGAGCATGACCTTGTAGGGCGAGCCCCCGGCCTTTGCGGGGGAGCCGATGAAACGGTATTCGTGGGCCATGCGTTATCGGCCTAGCGCGACATAGATTGCCGCAGCAGCCCCGCCTGACGTGACCGCCTTAAGCTCGGTGATCCCGGCGGGCATCTTCACCAGCGCGCTACCTTCGGGCGCGATCGCAAAGCGACGGTTCGACATCGGCCCCACTTCGTTGAGAGTGGAAAAGCCGATCAGCAGTCGTTCGGTTCCGCCGAACGCACAATGATCCATGTCGTCTCCTTGGCTGAGGGGAGGAGGGGCTAAGCGCCCCTCCGTGAGGTCGGTCAGGAGCCCTGATTATCGACCGTGTAGGCGAGGATGATCGTCGCCTGGCCCGAGGTCGCGGCCGTGCCGGTCGCTGCGGTGTATTTGATGAACACCTCGGTGTCCTGCGTGAAGGCCAGGGTCGCCCCCCGATAAGCGACCTTGGCGACCACATTGGTGATCGACGCCGCCACGAAGTCGGTGGTGTTTGCGATGTTGTTGTAGGAGGTGGAGTTCGTCCCCACCACCAGGCGGTTGGTGCCGGCAGAGTTGAAGCCCTCCGTCACACCGGCGACGCAGCTGTGGATTTTCGTCCCGGCGGGGATCTTCCCCATCGAGACGCCCGTCGCAATGCCGGTCGTGTTGAAGGCAACGGCCTTCCGCAGATAGGCGAGCTGCTGCCCGACGGGACGCCGGGCGGTTGAACCTTGTGCCATTGCGTCCTCCGTTTAGTGCGCCGCGGCGTAGGACGACATCACGATTGCCGCGAAGTCCTGGCTGTTGTACCGGGCCTTCTTGAGCGCCGAGATGCAGCCCGCCTTGACGCCGAGCTTGTTGCCGTAGTCGAAGAGCTGCTCGAACCAGTCGTAGCTCGACTTGTCGTGCCCCTGCCCGAAGGCGGCCAGACCCGCCTGCGCGCCGCACAGCACGGCGCGGCGGACGGTGGACACGGCGGTGGTTGGGGTGGAGCCGTTCGCCCCCTGGGTCACGCGCGTCGATTCATGGAGGATGACGCCGTTATACTCGCCCAGCGCGCCGTCGAAGATCGGGTTGTCCTTAATCTTCCCGCCTTGCATGGCTGACTTCTGGATGTCGTACCACAGGATCGGATGCGCCGTGGACGAGCTGGTCGTGGTGCGCAGGTCCGTCACCTGATAGGGGTGCAAAAACGCCACGAAATACGGCTTGCCGTTCACCATGATCGGCCGGACCGGCGGCGGCACCGCGCCCGTCGTGGTCACCTTGGCCCGCTCAATCGCCTTGTCGAGCAGGATCAGCGAGAATTTGTGATCCGTCGGGGAGGTGAGCGACTGGTCATTGGTGATGGCGAGCGGAAACACCTGCCGGGTCGGGGCCGCGACGGCGTTATGACCGGTGAACTTGGTGTCCGTCTGGGGCGTGTAACCGCACATCTGGTTAAAAAACCAGGTGTCCCAGCGATCCGCGAACCAGTCGGAGAGGCCCATCATCGCCTCTTCGCGAATGGAGAAGGGAATGCGCTGCTCGGTCATCTTGCCTTCCGAGCGGACGGCATGACGCAGCTGGTTGATGACGATGTCGTCGGTGAAGGTCGTCAGGCTCTCTTCGTTGCCTTCGAGATCGCCGTCGCCCTGCACGCCGTCGCCGGTCAGCTGCATGCGCAGCGTCACGCGGACCCGGTCGCCGGGGCCTTTGTTGGTCTCGTTCTTGATCTGGATCAAGCTGTCGGAGCCGGCCCCCATGAAGCGCTTCACATAGGTCTTCTTCAGCGCTTCACGAGCCAGTTTTGCCGACCAAAGCTTGACCGCTTCATTGGCGTTAACGCCATAAACGGTGTCAGCCATAGCTGTTCAGTCCTGGAAATTGAGGGGATTTGCTCGGGTTGCGCCTGTTTTCGCCCGAGGCGCGGGCAGTGCGGGGATTGTCGGTTCCCTGCGGACCAGTGAGCCTTGGCCTGACTCGGAGGCAGTGGCGGTTAACGTCGGCCACCACGACGCAGGCTCGCAAGATTGCGCGGGACGCGCATGGTTCCCTTTCGGGAATTCGTGTCAGGTATGACGCCCCTGACTGGCTCAGCCGAGTTTCCCGGCCCTGGCCATCTTCTCCCACTGCCGGTCGAACTCTTCCGGGTCCTCGGCGTAAAGTTCGGTCAGGTCCTTGACGGAGAGCGGGTTGTCGGGACCGCCCGAGCCGCCGGAAAGGGTTCTCGCCGCCTTCTGGCCGCGCCTTGCCGCCTCGATCGCGGCCTCGGCCTTCTTGGCCGCCGGCATCTCGCCCACCTTGCCCGCCGGCGTGGTGTAGCCGCGCCCCTTGGCCAGGTTGTAGTAGGCCTCTGCCGGGTTCTGCCCGATCTGCAGGGCGGTGCGCGCAACCGTCTGGGCGTCGTTGCGGAAGATCGCCTCGCGCAGATGCGCGGCCGACGGGAATCCGTTCTGGCGGGCATAGGCGTCCATCTGCGGGCTGTCGGGGTAGAGCGTGGCAAGCTCGGTGCGGCGCGACTTTTCCAGGAACGCGGCGGCGTCGTGATAGTCCGGCGTCGTCGCCGCGAAAGCGTTCTCGGCCTGCTCCACCACGCCCATGAACTGATGGTATTCGGCGCGGGCAGCTTCGGCCTCGCGCATTTCCCTGGTCTGCTGGCTGGCGCCCTGAAGTTCGCCGCGCAGCTTGGCCAGCTCAGCCTGCACGTAGCCGATCGGGTCCTCGTAGGGGTCGATCTCCTTCTCGGGCTCGGGCTGCTTCTCCGCCGGCTTCGCCGCCTGGCGGGACGCGCGGATTTCCTCGATCGCGGCGTTGAACGTCTTGAGCTGCTCGGCGGCCGACCGCTCGCGCTCGCGCGCCTCCTTCAGCGCGCCGCCCTGCTGGCGATAGCGCTGCTCCAGCTCCTCATAGGTGGGCTTGGGCTGCCTTTCGCCCGGCTCGTCCGCCTCGCCCTCGCCCTCGCCCCCGCCCCCGGTTTTCTCGGTCGCCTTGGGCTCGGGGGCTTCCCGCTCGCCGGCCTCGCGCTCGCTGTAGTCGGCCAGCTCCTTGGCCAGGCCCTCCCACTGCTGGGCTTCCATGCCGAGATCGGCCTCGGTCTGTCCATCGCTCATGCGGCTTTTCCTGACGGTTGCGGTTTTGGCAGCGTCGCCATGAAGGCAGCCTTCTGCATCTCAAGGGCGGCTTTCTGCTCGGCGCTGTGCTGCTGGATCTGCGCGGTGATCACGGTCGCCTGGGTTTTCGCCTCAAGCGCGGCCATCGCCATGGCGTGCTTTTCCTGGTCCTGGGCCAGGTTCTGCTGCGCCATGGCCGCGTCCAGCGCGTTCTTTTGCTGGTCCATCTGCATTTTCGCCTGCAGCTCGACCATCTTGGGATCGGGCGGCGGGGGCTGCTCGGCGGCCTTGCCGATGATCTCGTTGATCTTGGACGACACCGACGAGGGGAGCGGCGAGTATTCGAGCATCAGCGTCCAGACCTCGGGCGGCACGTCCAGCTTGGTCAGCATGGGCATCAGCCCGAGCATCATCTGCCAGACCATCTCCTTCTGGTTCGGCGACATCGGCGCTTCATCGACGATCACGTCGTAGGTGCCGAGCGACCGATCCTTCATCAGCGGCACATAGCGCATCGTGGAGTCCTTGCCCTTGATGCGGATGAGCCGGCCGTCGGAGATGTAGTTCTGGATGAAATAGAGCCGGGTGCGGCCTTTCATCTTGCGATAGCGGCGCAGGCTGTCGAAGAACACCGCCAGGATCGCATAGCCGGCCTTCTTGCGCTGCGCCTCCAGCACGCCGGGCTGGTCGCGTTCGACAAGGCCGAGCATCTCCAGATTGACGCCCGACACCTGCGGCAGGCTGTCGAAGGTGATCTGCAGCAGCCGGTCGAGCCCTTGCGGGTAGTTCTTGGCCTCCCGCTCTTGCACGGCCCCGTTCACCAGCGCGCCGCGTTCCAGCTCGATGGCGGCGTCGGGCTTGCCCCAGTCTTCCAGCGCCTTCCTCGGATTGGCCAGCGCCCCCCGCTCATACATCAGCCCGCCCTTGGCGGCGGTGTTGATGATGTGCAGGATCTGCACGAAGAACTTGTTGCCCCAGCGCTGCGGGTCGAGCATCGAGCGCACGACGCCGTACCAGGTGTTCGAATTGCGGTCGCGCTTGCCGGTGATGCAGTGCAGCGTGAACTGGTTCGCCTCGATGGGCTGCTTGCCGTCGAGGATGACATTGCCGGCCAGGAACGCCTCGTAATAGCGCTTGACCTCGATCTGCACGGCCTTGGGCGGGCGCATGCCTTGCGCGATGAACATCGCGCCGATCTCCTTCAGCTCGGCCTTGGTGACCGTCGTCACCTCGCCCTTGAAGGGATCGGCGATGCGCCAGGCCGGCTCCAGCTCGAACCACTGGAAATGCCGGATCCACACGCGCTTCTTGTCGGCGTCGGCCGGCTCTTTCGCGCGCGCGTCCTCGCGCTCATAGTCGTCCATGGGGCCGGTCCAGCCGGTCTGCATGTCGTCCACCGAATGGTTGCCGGCCTCGGTGGTGCCGGGGAGCTTGGCCAGCCACTTCTTCGGCAGGTCGGCCTTCTCGCGCCAGCGGCCGCGGATATGGTAGCGCCGGTCGGCGAGGTTGCGCTTGCGCGCCTGCGGGTCCCACCACATCTCCAGGGCGTCCACCCGGTCGTCGATGATGCGCCCTTCGGCGTCCTCGGAATAGTCCATCCGCGTCTCGGTCCAGCCCATGCCGCAGATGACCGTGTCGGCGAACGCGTCGCTCTCCTCGTCTTCGGTGTCGGCCAAGTCCCGCGCCCAGGTGTCGGCGGCCGTGATCAGCTCGTTCACAGCCACGTCGCCCTGCTCGCGCGGGGCGTATTGCACCTCCTGCCGGTTGAGGATTTCCGCGCCGATCACGGCATCGACCATCGGGCCGGTGCGGTTGAAGGTGACGGGCTGGCGCATCTGGTCGATGAGCGCGCGCTTGTCGTCGGACGCCCATTGATGGCCGGCGACGAAGTCGTAGCAGAGCCGGGCTTCCTCGCGCCAGTCGGAGGCGTGGTTGCGCGCCTCGCGTTCCCAGCGCTTCAGGCGGGCGAGCAGGCCCTCGTCGTCGTCGCGCTTGGGGCCGGCCTCGGCGGTCTCGGCTTCGTCGTCAGCGTCCGTGATCATGCCGCCCAGGCGCTCCCGCGCGAACGCTGCCGCTGATACTTGTCCGTCGGCGGTGGGATAAAGTCCGGCGTGAAGCCGCAGGCCCCGGTCATGAGGCTGTCTGCTCCATGGCTCGCCCAGTCATGGAGCGGGGTCTTCTTGTACGTCGCCAAGCGGTCGTCCCATTCCTTGCGGTAGTTGTCCAAAGCCTTGATGCCCTCGGCGCAGTGCTCTTCGTCGATCCAGCACATGGACAGGAAGTTCCGCGCCGCCTCGATGGCCTGCATCTTGTCGTCAATGCGCGGCACCACCTCGAAAGCGATGCCGAGGTCCTTGGCGACGTCGATGGTCGCGCGGCCGGCCGGCAGCACCCAGTGCGAATTGTCGAGGTCGTGAGGCCCGAGGTGCCGGCCATAGACGAAGCCGCGCGCCAGCGCCTTCTCCTTCAGTTGGCGGGCATAGAACTCGACGCCCTCACCGGAGTTTTCGTAATAGTCGATCAGGTGATGCAGGTTGCCGTAGCTCTGGTGGAACCAGATGGTCGTGCTATCCCACTTGCCGATGTCCCAGAAGGTGTTGACCGGTTTCGAGGGGTCATGCGGCACCCGCCCGATGCGTTTGGCCAGCCTGAGCCGCGACATCTGGGTCTTGAAATAGGCGCCCTCGATCGAGGCCTTGAACGCCTCCTCCGGGGTTGAGGGGTATTCCCGGAACATGTCGTCGGGGCCGATCTGCCGGCGCTTGGCCGCATACCAGGCCTTCTGCTCGGCATCGAGAGCGATCTCCAGGACCGCCAGCTCGGCGAAATAGGCGGCAAGCTCGGTATCGATCAACACCGACGCAGGGTCGAGCCGGTAGCCGGGGTGCTTCCACCAGGGAAAGAAATGCAGCCGGAAATCCAGCTCGGTTAGCGGCATGCCCTGCTGCTGCGCCTTTTCGGCCGTCTGCACCATGTCGTAGAAGGCCCCGCCATTCCCTTCAGCGGTGCTCTCGACGAAGATGAACTGCCCTTTATGGACGGTGCCGAAAGCGCCCGTCTTGATCTCGCGGGCCTTTTCCGGGAACTTCGCCGCGATCTTGCCGAACTCGGACACATGCAGATACTGCAGCGTGCCGCCGCGATAGGATGTGCCGACGCTCAGCCCCGAGCCGTTCTCCCACTGCATCTCCTCGGTGTTCTTCTTCCTAAGCGGCTTTGCGGCTTTCAGGAAGTCCGGGAGGTTGTCATAGGCGAACTGGGCCTTTTCCAGCTTGGCGTTGGCGTCGTCCAGCGTCCAGTCGATGATGCCGGCCTGGATGTTCGAGTTGAACAGGCAGATGTCGAGCAGCGTGATGACGATCTGCGTGCTCATGCCCAGCTGGCGGGCCTTCAGGATGACGTTGAGATACCACAAATTCTCCCAGAGCAGGCGCTGAGCTTCATTGCGGCGGAACGGGACCTTTTTGCCGGCCGGGTCCTGGATGAAATACAGGTTGTCGAGCCGCCATTCCCGGTCGGATAGCCGCGGCTCAATCCTTGACAGGAAGTCCTGATGATCCGCCATCGATTCGATCCAGGAACTCCAGCAGGCTCGCCTCGAAACCGATCGTGTGATCGTGCTGCTGGCGGTCGCGCCACTTCTCGGGACGGCGGTTCTTCAGCCAGAAGATCGCGGCCGTCGTGTCGGGTGCGTGATGCTCGACATAGGGCGCATAGACGGGTTCGTCAGCGTCCTTCGGGAGGAAGATCTTCACCGCGTCGTGGCTGTAGCCTGTGGCGCGGGCGAAGAGGCGGCTTTCGACTAGGTCGTCGGCGACATCCTTGCCCCTTTTTAGGGACTCGCAAAAGTCCGGCTGGCTGACTTTCCATCTGTTGATGGTGCTGAGATCAACCTCCAAGAAATTCGCGATTTCGAGGTCCGTTGCGCCCAACTCGCACAGCTTGCGGGCCTGGTCTGCGAACTCCGGCTTATATTTCGACGGCCGTCCTGTCATCGCGCCTTAGTAGCTCTTTCCCTTCTTGCTCGTCGCCGCAGGCGCGACGCCGCCCTTGCCCGGCGCGGGCTTGGAACCCTTGGCGACATTTGCGCCTGATTTGTACGGCTTGCCCGCCGATCCTTCCGGCGCGACGCTGTCCTGGGTGATGGACGAACCGCCGTGATGCTTGCCACCCTTTGCCATTGCTTCGCTCTCCTGCGCCTTGCGCTTATCCAGGCCGTGCGTACGGGCCATGGGACCTTCCATTCACAGATGTCGGGATCATGGAATTTCGCCCATGCGTTTGTGTCATCGTCAATAGCGCATGCGCACGAGGCGGGCGGCGGCCGCGGCAACGGCCTGCCACCAGGCGTAGCGCTTGTTGCGGCCGGGCAATCTCAGAAACAGCGCCGCCTCGGCCGCCGACATCGCCCCTTCGAAACCCAGCTGCTGCAGAACGAAGATGGAGAGCACCTCGCGCGTCGGGCGGGGTAGGGCCTTCCTGATGAGCACGTGGGCGGCAAGCGCCTCCATCGCTTCATCGTGGAGAGGCGCGCTCATGCGGGCCGAGGTCTGCACGCGCTCGCCCAGCCATTCGGGCACGCGCGCATTGCCGGCGAGCATCTCCTCATTCGCGACGTAGCGCTCCAGCGTGATGGCCTCTTCGTCGGTGAGCAGCCGGTCGAGCTCGGTGAGCAGGCGCGGCAGCTCGATCCGGCGCGCCTCCAGCCATTCGGCTGCCTGGGTCTCGTCCAGCCATTCGGGTGCGGCCAGCATCTGCCGGCGGACGGCGCGCAACGTGAGCGGCGTGGCGAGCCGCAAACGCGGCACGGGATGGTGCCGGGTGCCGAGATTGTCGGTGACGGTGCGGCGGGTGCGGAGAGTGGTCATTTGGCCTCCGGTGCCCATGGTGCCCCAGGTGCCCCAACTTTCCATACGGGGGAAAAAATGCTGCTTTTCACGCCTTTTTGCTCCTATGTTCCCTATTTATTCTATGTTTTTTAGATCCAGTCACTTCTAGGGCACCATGGGCACCCAGGGCACTATCGCTGCAATATCAATGGTTTATGCGGTGCGGTTGCGGGTGCCCTAAGTGCCCCACACTTCTGGTTGCATGGGCACCCGGTGCCCTAGAATCTGAAAGGAAGGGCACCCGCCTATTCGACGTCTGCGCGCCGCCAAAAACGCTTGCCGTGGGACCGCTGCGCCATCACCCAGCCCGCTGCTTTCAGGCATCGTCCAATGCGCTTCTGCGTCGGCGTGTCGAGCTTTGCCCGCTCGATGCCGAGCGCGCCTTTCGCGACGTCGGCCAGGGTGATGCGGAAACCCGTATAGTCGTGGGAGAACAGGCTGCGCGGGTCTTTCTCCTCGGCGTCCAGCCATTGCGCGAGGATGTCGGTCCAGGCATCCACCTCCTTGCGCTCGGCCTGGCGCTCGGCGGCGTCCGGCCAGAGCTCCTGCGGCAGGCGGATGCTCTCGCCCTGGGCCTCCCAATAGGCCGCCTCCGCCCAGAGCTGGTCACGGTCGGCGAGGAGCTTATCGATGTCGAATCGTTCGATGCGGACCGGCCAGAAGCGGCGGTCGCCTGTGTCGTCGATGAGGTAGTTGCTTTCGTTGGTGGTGCCGATGAGGATGAATTCGCGCGGGCGGTCGATGCGGAGCCGGCCATAAGCAAGCCTGGCGCTGTCGGTCTGGCGGGACAGAAACGCCTTGATGTGCTCGACCTCCCGCTTGCGATAGCCGGACAGCTCGCCGATCTCGACGATCCATTTCCCGGCGGTCTGCTCGATGATGATGCGTTCCTCGACGCTCAGGGAGAGGCTGTCGCTCACCCATTCGGGCTTGGGGCTGAGCGCCGCGATGGCGGAGGATTTCAGGGTGCCCTGCTCGCCCTCGATGACGAGCATCTCGTCGAACTTGGCGCCGGGCTTGCGAATGCGGCGCACGGCCGCGATCAGGACGATCCGGGCGACGGCGCGGGTGAAAGCGTCGTCCTCGGCGCCGCCATAGCTGATGAGCCAAGTGTCGATGCGCTCGGCGCCATCCCATTCGAGGCTGTCCAGATACTGCTTGACCGGGTGGAAGCGCTGGCGGCGCGCCGCGGCCAGCACGATGCGGTCGAAATCGTCCTTCGAGGGCTTGAAGTGGAATTCGCGCTGGATGAGCAGATAGAGCTCGTCAAGCGCATGATCGGTAAGCCAGGGCCCATAGCCGGGCAGGCCTTGCACGAAATAGCGGTCGGCGAACTCGTCATAAGTGAGCGCGACCTGCGCCCATTTCATCGCGAGCAGGACATTGCCCTCATTCTTCAGGATTTGTCCGGCGTCGTTGACCTTGAACTGCTCGGTCACATGCTCGGGTTTGGGCAGGCCGACCGTGGCCTTCGGGGCTTCCCACGGCTTGGCCGCCTCGATCGCGGCCTTGATCTGGGTCGCGGGCAGCTCGTCCCAGTCCTTGCCGGGCACGGGGGGATAGCAAACGGAAAGCTTGACGCCATCGCCAGCGAGGGCGCTAGCCGCCTTGTTGATTGCAGTCTCGCCAGCCCCGTTTGGATCGGCGCAGAGCGTGACATGGGTGGTGCCGCGCGGCCAGACAATCGAGGGCAGCAGCGTCGCCGACATGCCAACGGCAGCGGGAATGCCGGTCGCGCCCTGGCAGGCGAGCCCCTTCTCGATCCCCTCGGCGCATAGCATGTGAGCGGCATAACCGCTGAGCCAGATCGCCCCGCCCCGGCAGGAACCGTACATCTTCTTCGCCGGATCGGCCTTCGTTTTCGCGCCGGTCTGATGATCGAGGAACGTAATGTGAACAGCGGTGATGCGCGTGCCGGTCGCATCGGTCCTGGTGATCGGCGCGACCATCGCCGGCAGTTTTTCGCCCGCCCCCTTGTGCCAGACGCCGCCATGAAAGCGAAAGCTGTCGGGCGGCGCTCCGGCCAGGCGGCGATGTTCCTGCAGGTAGCGCTCGCCGAGCGTGCCGGCGAGCGGCTTGGCCTCGCCATAGAGCTGCTTTGCATAGTCGGCGGTGCTCTTCTTCGCCGGCGCGGCCGTTTGAGGCCTGGCGCCGTCTTCCGGCGCATCGCGCGGGTTCTTCATGCCCGCGTCCAGGCCCGATTTGATGGAGGCCTCGGCCTCGTGTTTGTCGATGCCGTTCGACAGCGCCGCGCTGAGCAGCGCGGTCCTGGCTTCCGAGAATGTGAGGCTCCCTGCCCCGACCAACTGGCCGATGCCGAAGCTTTCCGTGTTCAGGGTGTGATTGCGCTGCCCCTTGAGCGCCGATGCTATCGCGTTGCAGGCGCTTTGCAGCGCGGCCGCCGCGTATTTCTCGGCGCGCTCGACCATGGCGTTATGCGGTCCACAGCCTGAAACGGTCGATCAGCAGTTGCGCGAGGGAAATGCTGAGCAAATCCCTGACACGCAGGGCGATGATGCAGCGCTTGCAACATGAGTGGATCCGCAAACGCATACAGCACCTCTAAAACGGCAAATCATCGCCACGCCGGGCGTCGGTGCCATCGGCGAATTCCAGCGGCTTCTGGCTGTCGGCCTTGGCATCCTTCTTCGCCCGTGGCGCTTTCGGCTTTGACCGCCCGATCAGCGCGAGCGGCTGCACGAGGGACGCCGAGACCTGCAAGCCCGATCGCGGCCCCTCGGCGCTGTCCCAATGCCGCATCTTCAGCTTGCCCTCGCAGTAAACTTCGACGCCGGATTTGAGGTGATCGGCCAGATCGATGAGGTGATCGTTCCAGGCGGAGACGTTGATCCATTGCGCCTCTTCGTCCTCGCCGACGATGACGGACATCACCAGGAAGGCCCGGCCGGCGCTCGTCGCCTTGAGCTGGGCGTCCTTGCCCAAGCGTCCCTCGAAGGCGCAGGCGATGCCTTTCATGCGGCCACCTTCGCGAAACGCTGTTGCAGGGCATCCAGGAGCGCGGCCTGGAGCTGGTCGCATGTAGTGGCGCCCTTGATCTGCTGCGCGGCACTCACCGCCTTGCCCCACATCCGGGAGATGTTCAGGGCGGCCGCGGTGGCGACCAGCCGCTCTTCGTCCGCTCGCCAGTCGGCATGATCGACGAGGACCTCGAACAGCGCCTTGATGATCACGGCGCGGAGCAGATCGCAGCCATGCCGCTCGCCATTTTGAGCGAGGCATCTGAGCGTCAGCGCGCCGACAGCCGCATCGCGGGCGGCGAGATCGATGAGTGTGCCCGCCGCCAAGGTGTCACGCGGCCCGCAGACATTCACGCTGCGCAGGAGCCTGACGTCGGCGGCGGCGATCATTTCCGCGGCGCGGCATGCGGGCGGATCGCCGGCCGCCAGCCTGGCCTGAAAGATCTGCAAGGGATGCATGCGCGTGATCTGGGCGTTGATCGCCCGGAACGCCTTGGCCTGGGTCACCCGGTCCGCGATCACCAGGGCGCAGGGGACTTCCTTCGCGCCGACGAGCGCCGCGGCCGTGGTGCGGTGCTGGCCGTCGATGATGGCATAGCGGCCGCCCTCGATCGGCGAGACGATGACGGGGGCAAAGAACGTCCAGGAGAAGTTCTCGGCGATCGCTCGGACATTGCCGCGCCCCTGCTTGGTGATGTCGCGCTGATAGCTGTCATCGATGACGAGCTGTTCGATCGCGATCCATTGCAGTTGCGGCGCGGGGCCGAGGCTGTCGGGGCGGGTGAGCGCGGCATAGCCGCTGGTGTCGATGGGACGTGTCATGCGGCTGCCTCGCAATTCTCATATTGCGGGCGGCGCGGCCCGCGTGGGTTGGCGTAAAGGCCGTAGCGCCACATGGCGGAGGCGACGGCGTCCTTGGTGGCGCCCATCAGCTCGGCGATGCGGCCGGCGCTGAGGCCTTCGCGGGAGAGTTTGGCCGCGCGAAGCTGGCGGCGCGGGTCTTGCCAGTTGATGCGCATTGCGTGCTCCTGCGGTAATGCTCGGTGCAATAGGGCGACAGCGTCGATCTCGGGTCGCGCGGGTTCCCGCAGAAGCGCCATTCGGGATGGTCCGCATCCGGGTCGATCGGCCAGCGGCAGGATGAGGCGGTGAGCGCTTCGAGGG
>Ga0105042_100018_pt1 | contig 24073 bp, 20 predicted proteins | sample LS_165metaG_FD_91487 | JGI IMG/M metagenome (GOLD analysis project Ga0105042, IMG submission 91487) | Switchgrass associated microbial communities from Austin, Texas, USA - LS_165 metaG | ecosystem: Host-associated > Plants > Phyllosphere > Phylloplane/Leaf | place: USA: Austin, Texas | collected... | reverse complement strand
GCTGGAAAGCAGGCTCACGGGCGCGGGCGTCTGGTTCCTGCCGGAGGGCATCGACTTCCCGCGGGGCGAAGGTGACCCCGAAGGCATGACGGGCGCACTGGCCATGCTCCAGCGCGCGGCAGCCGAGAACATCCGCGACCAGTCGCGCGCCTCCTCCCTGGTGCCGATCATCGCCACCATTCCGCACACGCTCTTGGAGCACCTGGAGAAGTTCAAAGAGCCATCCCGCTTCTGGTCGGACCTGTCGGAGCAGATCCTTCCCATGAAGGAGAAGGCCATCATCCGCGTGGCTGCCTCCTTCGAGATCCCCTCTGAACTGCTGACGGGCCTGGGCAACTCAAACCACTGGAGCGCCTGGGCAGTCTCCGAAGAGGGAATCAAGCGCTGCAAGCCGTACCTGGCGACCATCGCAGACACCCTCACTCGCGGGTTCCTGATTCCAGCCCTGGAGCGCGCGGGCATCCCGGACGCTGACCGCTACGCCTACGCCTTCGATGTGGCGCCGCTGTCCGTCCGGCCCAACCGGCTGCCCGAAGCCCTGGAGCTGTGGGACCGGTACCTGATCACCGACGCCGAAGCGGTGCGCTCTGGCGCCTTCAGTGAAGAGGACATGCCCAGCGACACGGAGCGCATGAAGTCGCTGCTGTTCCGGTCGGTCGCCAAAGACCCCGCACTTCTCACAGACCCAGGCGTGCAGGCAGCTCTGGGGATGTACGCCCCCATTGCCGTCAGCACGCCTGCCACACCTGCCATCGAAGAGACCCCGCAGGAGGAGGCCCCCGACGACGCGCCGCCCGCCGAAGAGTCCACGCCGCCCGTGGACGAAGCGCCGCCCACCCAGGCGGCAGGCGTGGATCTTCTCCAGGCGATGCTGGACGCAGACCCCGCCGTGCAGCTGGCTAGCGTGCCGGGCATAGAGGAGTTGGTGGGGATGTCCTCACAGCTCATCCTGACCACTGCCGCCTGTGAAATGGTCGTCCTGCGCGCCCTGGAGCTGGCGGGCGGGAGGCTGGCCAGCCACGCAGACCGTCGCGGACGCTTCTCCGCAACTCCGAAGTGGGAGCTGCACACCCAGGTAGGCGTAATCCCGTCAGAACGCGCCGCTAAAGCGCTCACTGGTGCATGGGACCACGTGCCGAAGCTGGCCGCGCGCCTGGAGCTGGACCCCGCACGCCTCCAACTGGCCCTGGAGTCCTACTGCGCGGTGCTCCTCACGCAGGGCATGGCGCACTCCGAAGACCTGCTGGCCGCGGCACTGCGGGAGGTGATCTAGGTGGCAGAGGACAACCCCAACGAAGACATCCCGCCCATCCCCGTCTGGGATGGCGACGGGGAAGACCCGTGGCTGCCTGCGCGCCTGCAAGCGCTCCTGGACGCCGAGACCGCGGAGCAGTCCATCTACGAAGCCGTCTGGGAAGCGCTGAGCGCGTGGCTGGTGGCGACGACGCGCCGGGTGTTCGCTGGCCCCTTCATTGACACGGACGCCATCCTGGCGCAGGCGCCCGCCTGGCAGGATGAGGTGGCCCGGATCATCGTTGAGGCCATCATGCCCGTGATGAGCTGGGCATATGAGGGGATCTTCGGCAAGGGCTACGACTGGCGCGACCGCCCTAACGTCATCGCCTACTTCATCGGTGTGCGCAACCGACTCAGCCGTGAGCCCCAGGAGGTGTACAACCTGGTGGCCGGACAGTTGGCCGCGGGCGTCACTCTGGGCGAAGGAATGCCAGAGCTGACGAAGCGCGTAGACCAGGTGCTCTCCACCACGAAGAGTGCCCGATGGAAGAACCGCGCTGTGGTGATCGCACGTACCGAGACCATGGGCGCGCTCAATGGCAGTCGGGCGGACGCCTTCCAGGCTTTCCAGGAGGAAGGCGGGGAGGGCATGGAGCGGATGTGGTTGAGCACCATCGACTCCCGCACGCGCCCCACGCACCGGGCAGCAGACGGCCAGCGGGTGGGCGTCACGGACCCGTTCATGGTGGGGGGCTTCCCCTTGATGTTTCCCGGTGATCCAGCTGGACCAGCCGGGGAAGTGATCCAGTGCAGGTGCACAACGCTGCTGCTGGAGGTTGGCGAAAACGTAGACCTGTCCCGGAGACAGCTACCCAGGAGGTAAAGATGGCTACTCGCTATCGTGCGATGGCTGCCCCCGTGGACAAGTCCACCGGAGATGGCCGCAGGTTCGCACCCGGCGCAATCGTGTCCGCAGAGCCCCCGCTTCCCATCCGCTACGTGCGGGAGGACGTGGGCGCCCACGACGGCGCCATGGTCGTGGGGCGCTACGACGACATCACCGTGGAGGACGGTGGGATCTACGGTGTGATCACCATGTTTGATGACGTGGACCCCGTGAAGATGCCCCGCCTGGCCGAAGCCGTGGCTGAGGCCATGAAGCTGATGGACGAAGGCGTGGTGGGCCTGAGCGTGGACCTGGACGACTTTGACGCTGAGGTGGTCCCGAAGGGTGAAGGCGCAGACGCCGCCATCACGCCGGGCGAAGTGGTGGAGGAGATCGAAGACGAAGAGGAGGTGGACGAAGAGGAGGAGCTGGAGCTTCTGATCACCCGCGGGCGCATCCGGGCCGCAACCCTGGTGGACATCCCCGCCTTCGCGGAGACGAAGGGCAGCTTTGAGCGGCTGGCCGATGACGACGCCGCCCTGGTCGCCTCCATCTCCGGCGACACCGATCTTCCCGTCCTGGAGGACCGTGAAGGCGAGTGGGACGGCGACGCCGCGGCACAGCGCATCTTCGATGAGTACTCCGACGAAGAGGGCAACGTAGACAAGTCGCGGGCTGCGCGCGCCTTCCTGTGGGTGGACGGCGACGGGACGAAGCGCGGGGACTACCGCCTGGGCTTCGCGGATATCCGGGATGGGGAGCTGCGGATCATCCCGCGCGGCGTGGCGGCTACCGCTGGCGGTCGCGGGGTGGACTCCACCGACCTGCCGGATTCGGACAAGGACGCCATCAAGTCGCGCATCTGCTCCCTGTACGCGCGAGTGCGTGACGCCTACGACGACTGGCCGGCGTGCCCGTTCGACCGCAGTGAGGCAGCCGCGGCCATCATCGCCTCCATGGCGACCGCAGAGCGCACCAGCGCCGACCTATTCACGCCGCCTGTCGAGATCACCGGACCTACCCCGATGGTCTACGACTTTGAGCGGGGGATGGTCTACGGGCACATCTACCAGTTGGGCGTCTGTCACGTAGGCGACCGTCACGAGTGCCGCACGCCTCCCGTGGATGAAGACTTCCGCCACTTCCACGTCCACCCAGTGGAGACCGATGGCGGCGTGGTCTTCGCCGGACGCATCACCGCGGGCGGTCTGCACGCTGACCGATCCAACACCCTCAGTGGCGTGCGTGCCCACCACGACGCCATGACCACCGCGGCCTACGTGCGCGCCAGTGTGGATGAGTTCGGAATCCTGGTCTGCGGTCCCCTGGAGCCGGGCTTGGATGAGGGCACGCTCAGCATCCTGTCCCGCCGCAAGGTCTCCGGTCACTGGCCAGAGGTGGGCAACCAGGGGGACATCTTCCTGGCGGAGGTGCTGGCGCTGGCGGACGGTCGCCCTGAGGATGCTGAGCCGGGCTTCCCCATCGGCGTGCACGTGCGCAACGGGCGCGTGGTGGGCATGACTGCTGCTCTGGGGCCGATGCCCACCGAAGAGGTGCCGACCGCGGTACCGCTGGCGGAGGGGCTGACGCTGCACCCGGCCAACACCATGGACGTTGCGCAAATCTTCAAGATTGCCTACGCCGTGATGGAGGAGGAGAAGGCGCGGAAGGAGCGCACCGCCGCAGCGAAAACGAACCTGCTGGCAGCATTCGATGAGGATGCTGAGATGATGCGGGTAGATCTCGCGCGAGCGATTGGAGCCTGACATGTGCCTGTGCACGCAATGGCTGGTGACCCCGCCGAAGGGTGAGGGGAAGTCGCGCTACTTCTCCACGGAAGCCCAGGCGAAGGCCTACGCCGCCAAGTTCACCGGGGCCACCATCAAGCCCCCGAAGAGCACGAAGAAGGGCAAGTGAGGCTTCTTCTGTTGGGGTCACCGGGTACGCCCGGTGACCCCGTAGAACGTTGGCACGATGACGCCTACCACGGCGCGCTTCAGCTGGACTGGGACGTGACCTTCATGCGGGCCAAGACGGCTTCGGTGGCCGACATCGTGCGCGCAGCCCGTGGCGCGGACATGCTGCTGTGGATGCGTACCCATGACTACAACATCAAGGGTGGCGACGGGCACCAGATGTTGCGCCGCGTGGAAGACCTGGGCGTGGCCACCGTGGGCGTGCACTTCGATCTCTACTGGGGCATCTCGCACCGTCAAGGGCGCATTGGGCGGGAGCCCTGGTGGTCAGCCCAACACGTCTTCACGGCGGACGGTGGCTCCCATCACTGGGAAGGGCGCAGCGTCAACCACCACTGGTGCCCGCCCCCGTTCGGCACGCGGTACCTGGGGTACGGCCAGGCGGATGCCGCGCAGACGGCTAGCGCGGTCTTCGTCGGCTCCTACATTCCGTCCATCCATTCCCAGCACCGGGCGTCGTTGATCCGCTGGGCAGGCAAGACCTGGGGACGCTACTTCCGCCACGTTGGGCGCACGGCGCCGGAGCGGGTGTACGGGCGCGCTCTCAATGACCTCTACGCCAGCTCCAAGCTGGTCCTGGGGGAGTCGGTGATGTCCCCCTATTACTGGTCCGACCGCTTGCCCCGGACACTGGGGCGCGGGGGCTTGCTGGCCTACCCGCACACGCAAGGCCTGGATGAGTGGGGATTCACCGATGAGGTCATGATCAGATATCGGCCTGGAAACTTCCAGGAGATCACGCAGAAGTTCAACGCCCTGAGCCCCGCTGACCGCCGCACGATGACGGACAGCGCGATAACTCTTGTGCGTGAGAAGCATCTGTGGCGGCATCGACTAGCGCACATAGCGGAGGTGGCTTTACATGGCGCGCGTGATTATCGCGGCGGCAGGCCCGCAGGGAAAGTGGAAGAATTACCTAGGCGTGCCCAGCCACTTGGCGCCCGTTGACGGCAAGCCGCTGCTGACGCGCACCATCCGTCAGGCGCTGACCATCTCCGATGACGTGCACCTGACGTACCCGCCTGGAGACAATCGGTACCTGGACGCCATCCCGGACGGGGCGAAGATCCACGCGCACGCCCGCGGGGAGTCCTACCCATCGGAGTACCACGCCACGCATCGGATCTGGAACGACGACGGGCGCACCATCCTGCTCCTGGGGGACACGTACTTCACGGATGCCGCCATTCACCAGATCAGCGTCTTCAATCAGCGCAAGTACCAGGGCTTCGGGCGCCGGGGGCGGTCGCTGTACACCGGGTGCAGGTATGGAGAGCTGTGGGCAGCGTCCTGGTGGACTGAGCACCACAAGCAGATGGATCAACACCTGGCACTCATCAAGAGCCTTCGAGAGTCCGGCAAGATCACGCGGCCTACGGGCTGGATGCTCCTGCGCGCCTGGCAGGGTACAGACCTGGCCCGCCATCGCTGCCTGCCGGAGTGGATGACCACCATTGACGACTGGACGGACGATTTCGATTTCCCGACCGACTACGACGGGCACCCCGCTATCCGGAAGGTGGTACAGAAATTGAAGGCTGGAGAAGGGCACGCTGCCCGCAACAAGAACCTGCCTGAGCTGCTGACGCGATTGGGCGTCAAACCGAAGCACGTCGTGCACGTGGGCGCGCACGACGGTGAGGAGATGCCGTACTACGAATCCGCGAAGTTCGGCAAGGTCACCCTGATTGAGCCGGACCCCAATCTGGCCAAGCGCCTGCGCGCGAAGTTCCCACAGGCCGACGTGATCGAAGCCGCAGCCGGCATCCGCTCCGGCAAGGCCACGCTGTTCCTGATGCCCGTGAGCAACATGAACACGCTGGTGGAAGGCAAGGACGTACCGACTGGGTCCGTAGAGGTGAAGATGGTTCGCCTGAAGGACGTAGCCAAGACGGCCAACGTCGCCGTGGTGGACGTGCAAGGCCTGGAGCTGGACGTACTCAAGGGCGCGGACCTCAGCCGCTACGACGTGGTGATGGTGGAGACCTGCACGGTGGAGGACGCCACCATGGCCTCCAGTTACTCCGACGTGACGGAGTACATGACCAACAACGGTTTCGATGTCCTGGAGTACTGGACCAGGGATTACCAGTGGGTGGCCCGCTGGGGTCGCAAGCGCCACCACCGCGACGCCGGAGAGGTGCGGGACGTGATCTACGTCAAGCGCGCCGAGAGCGCCCCCGTCCAGGGCGTGCCCGCGGAGGTGGCGCCGGAGACGGACGGCGAAGACGCTACCGTGGAGCAGTCAGAGTAAGCCGCGTCCACACCGCGTACCGAGTAGCAGTCAGGGTCATTGACCTTGGCTGCTACTCTTCGTTTGTACCTGGGTCCGCGTTTCGTGCCGCCAGGACGCGCTGGCTGACCAGGAGATAGCCATGGGCAAGCCCCAGATGCCGGAGAACATCTCCGCGCTTTCCGCTGATGAACTCAAAGAGCTGAGCGCTGCCGTCCGCGCCTACGCTAAGGGCATTGTTGAGGCTTCGCCCGCCGCGTCCGCTGACGACATCGCAGAGGCAACCACGATGTACAACGCCGTGCTGGCGGAGCGCAAGCTTCGTGGTGCGGCTGAAGAGTCCCGCCAGGCGCTCGCCTCTTCGCTGGATGAGGACGACGAAGACGAGACCGAAGAGGTTGACGCTGAGGACACCGAAACCGAAGAGGTTGAGGAGACCCCTGAGCCTGCCGCGGTCGTTGCGTCCGCGAAGCCGAAGGTTCGGCGCTCCACCATCGAAAAGCCGGTGGAGGACACCACGCAGGGCGTCGTCCGGATGCTCACCGCGCCCGACGTTCCGGGCATGGCTGGCGGTCAGGTTCTCGCCAACTTCAGCGCTGCCGCGAAGGCCATTGACGCGCGCCTGCGCGCCTACAGCCCCAGCAGCTCCCGCCCGGCCAACGTGCCTACCCCCATCCGGGGTGACCACACCTTCGCCGTTGCCCCTGGTCGTACTGCGGTGCGCCACGGAGCGGTCATCTTCAAGCGGGAATTCCCGGAGGAGCTGACCATCCGCGAGGGTGACAGCGGGCGCGCTATGAGCGTGGCTAAGTTCGCCGCGAAGGAATCCCGTCTGCCGGGTGGTTCGCTCATCAAGAGCGCCGAAGCCCAGCTGGCCAAGGGTAAGTCCATCACCGCTGCGGCTGGCTGGTGTGCACCTTCTGAGGTGATTTACAGCCTTTGCGATCTTGCATCGCTCGACGGCCTCCTGGACCTTCCGGAGATCCAGGCCCCGCGCGGCGGCTACCAGCTGCCGGCTGGCGGTGGCCCGAACTTCGCCGTGGTCTGGAACGGCATCGGTGACGCGGGTGACGTGATCCTGTCTGAGTACGACGTGGAGAACGGCGCGGTCAAGGAATGCTTCGAGATTCCCTGCCCCGAGTTCACTGACGTTCGCCTGGACGTGGCCTACCTCTGCTTGACTGGTTCGCTCCTCCAGCGTCGGGGTTACCCCGAGGTCGTGGAGTGGTTCAGCCAGGAGAGCATGAAGGCGCTCGCCCACAAGATCAACGCTGACGTCATTGCCAAGATCGTTGCGGCCTCTGGCGCGGCTACGGTCATCCCGGCTGACGCTTCCGGCGACGACGCGGCTTCGGCCTTCCTGTCCGCGGTGGATCTCGCCATCGAAGACAGCAAGTACCGCAACCGCATGTCCCGCGGTGTCTCCCTGGAGGTTGTGGCGCCATTCTGGGCTCTGACCCAGATCCGGGCTGCGCTCTCCCGCCGCTACGGCGTGGCGATGCTGGACGTTACCGATGAGATGATCTTCCGCTGGTTCGCCGCGCGCAAGGCCGTCCTTCGCCTGGTCTACGACTGGCAGGACGCCTACACCGCGGGTGCTGGTGGCGGTCGTCCGGGTGGTGCGACGCCTATCACGGCGCTGCCCACCACGATGAACTTCCTCATCTACCCGGCTGGCACCTGGACCAAGATCGTTCAGGATGTGGTCAACCTGGACACCATCTACGACAACGCCCTTTTGACCACGAACCAGTACACCGCGATCTTCGCAGAGGATGGCTTCAACGTCATCCAGACCTGCCCGGAATCGCGCCTGTACACGGTGACGGTTGACCCGTCCGGCGTGGTTGGCTGCTGCGCCTAACTTTGGCGCAACTGGCAGCTACCTAGCTGGAAGGGAGGGGTAAGACATGGTGGGGATCATCCCGGGACCGCTCATCTCGGCACCTGAGCCGATTGGGCGACGTTACGGCATCCTGGATGCCGCAGCTGGTCCTATTGACCTCCCACCGCACGGCGCAGGCGGGGGCGTCCAGTACGTCCCCGTCACGTGCGGTGAAGCACACGCATGGCCCATTGAGTGCGTGGAAGGTCAGGTTGGCGATACCGCGAAGCAGGGTGACGCGGGGGATGCTCCCGTGGAAGCCCTCCCCTTCGCGGTCTATGCCTCCTACCTCTGCGGCTCAGCTGGCTACACCCCGCGGGAGTTCACGGACAAGGTGCTGCGGCGCCTGGCCAACGGCGAGCAGGGCGCGCTGGAATACGCCCTGTGGACCGGAACTTCCGACGTGGGTGGCACCGATCTGGGGATTGCGAATTTCCAGGACGGCGCCAGCACTATCTCTGTGGCGGACCCGACCGACATTGCGGCGGTGCTGGCAGCTATGGAGTTTTGGGCCTACCACACTCAGGGCTACGGCAACGTGGCCTACATCCACGCGCCCGTCTCCATGGCGGCCTGGGCAGCCTCGCTGTACCTGGTCGTGGAGAAGGGCGGCATCAAGTACACCCCCTATGGTTCGGTCTGGGTCTTCGGTGGCGGGTACCCCGGTACCGGCGCCGCAGGCGAAGAGCCGCCAGCGGGTGGGGCGTACATGCACATCACTGGGCAAACGACGGTTTGGCGCTCCGCTGAGCCGTTCGTGTACCCAGTGCCGCAGACGCTCGATAAGGGCGATAACCAGTACTTCCTGCTAGCCGAACGTGAGTACGCGGCCAGTTTCGACTGCATGAACGGGCGCGCACTCTTCAACCCGTTGGGAGGTTCATAAATGGCTAACCTTGGCTGCTACAAGCCGTTGCAGGGCGCAACCTTCCGCGTAACGAAGTTGGATGAGTGTGGAAACCCGCTCTACGACGAGTGCTCTTACGCGGTCAGCGACGGTCAGACCCAGATTGAGATCACGCCGAACACCACGGATGGCCAGACCTTCCAGCAGCTCAATGCCGCTGGGGAGCCCCTGGTTAACCAGCAGGCGCGGACAATCCTCAACTGGTTCGACTACGAGATCGTCATGGGCGTCAAAGATCCGGAGCTGTTCTACCTGATGACGGGAGCCGAAAGGTTCCTGGACTACGGCGGACTGGTGGCCGGAAACGTGATCACCGAAGAGAACTACGCCACGGGGAACTTCGCCCTGGAGGTGTGGTTGGGGACCGCGCAGCAGAGCTGCCCGCCCCCGCCCGGCGTGCAGGCGCCCTTCTATGGGTACATCCTGTTGCCGTGGACCTACGACGGTAAGTTGTCCGACTCGATCACAGTCGCCAACGACCTGATCACGTACACCTTCGCCGGGCGCACGCGCAAGGGCTCTCCGTGGCGGGAAGGCCCCTATGACGTGATGCTTAACTCCATGGGCGTTCCGTCGCCGCTCCCCAGTGACCTGAGCCCCAACGCCCACTACCTGGACCTGCTCACCCAGCTTCCGCCACCGGAGCCGGACTGCGGCTGCTTGCAGCTGCTGAGCTAGTCCAATCGGGGGCTGACCTTCTCCCAGGGGTCAGCCCCCTCTTCAAAGTCTTCATAGAGCTTCATACGGGGGCGAGAGATGACGCTGTACTCCGAAGAGTGGTTCTACCCCAACGGCCAGCTGGCGACCAACCAGCGCGCGGCGGTCTTCGGCCCTGGAGACAACAACGTCCTGGCCTCCATCTTCTCCGACCCCGGCATGACCACCCCGCTTGCCAACCCGACCACCACCGACGCCAACGGAATGCTGGAGTTCTACGCGGCGGACGGTACGTACTGGATCTGGGTGGGGCCAACCACGGGGGGCAACGGCATTGAGTACACGCTGGGGGCAAGCCCGGACAATCCCGTCCTGAGCGTTAACGGCGTTGGTCCGGACGGTGGCGGCAACGTCACCCTGACGGCAACTGATGTGGGCGCGCAGCCCATCTCCACTATCAACGCAGCCGGTGACCTCTACGTAGGCACGGGCAACGACGCCACTACGCGGCTTCCCGCGGGCGCGGAAGGTGAAGTGCTCACCATCACCGCGGGCGTTCCCTCCTGGGAGCCTGGGGGCGGTGGGGCGGTCGATAGCGTCAACGGCCAGACGGGCGTTGTCGTCCTGGACGCGGGCGACGTAGGCGCCGACCCAGCCGGCAGCGCGGCAGCCGCGCAGGCTGCGGCCATCGCGGCATCGCTCCAGAAGTCGGCCAACCTCTCAGACCTCAGTAACGTCATCACGGCGCGCACCAACCTGGGACTGGGTGACAGCGCCACGCGCAACGTCGGCACCACGGCGGGCACGGTGGCCGCAGGCGATGACTCGCGCATCACCGGGGCGCAGCAGCGCTCCGTGATCGACGCTGAAGGTGACCTCTACATAGGCACCGCCAACGACACCACCACCAGGCTTCCCATCGGTACCCCTGGCGAGGTGCTGACTGTGGTGGGCAATACCGCCTCCTGGGAGCCCGCGCCCGCTGACGCGGTTGACTCCGTCAACGGCCAGACGGGCGTTGTCGTCCTGGACGCGGGCGACGTAGGGGCAGATCCCGCGGGCAGTGCCGCGGCAGCGCAGGCCGCAGCCATCGCGGCTTCCCTCCAGAAGTCGGCCAACCTTTCCGACCTGGCCAACGCGGGCACCGCGCGCACGAACCTGGGGCTGGGCAACTCAGCCACGCTGAACGTGGGGACGACCGCGGGCACGGTGGCCGCAGGCGATGACTCGCGGATTACCGGGGCGCAGCAGCGCTCCACCATCACCCAGAAGGGTGGCATCTATGTCGGTACGGCGGCAGCCACCACCACGGAGCTTGCGCCTGGTGCCAACGGTGAGATTCTGTCCGCCAACTCCGCGGAGCCTTCCGGCCTGGAGTGGATAACCGCTCCTTCGGGTGGTGGGCCTCAGACGGTGGAATTCACCGATGACCGCAAGGTGCTTACCACCGGGAATGGCGCGGCGCGCTGGTACAACCGGCAGGCGGCGCTGACCATCGTGGGCGCCTGGGTGAGCGCGGGCGTGCAGCCTACGGGCGCCGCAATCCTGGTGGACGTGAACCTGAACGGGACGACCATCTTCACCACGCAGGCCAACCGCCCCACCGTCGCAGCTGGTACCAACGGGGGCGGGATCTCCGCCACGCCGGATGTGACCGCCCTGGCAGTGGGCGACTACCTCACGGTGGATATCGACCAAATTGGCTCCACCATCCCTGGCGGGCTGATCACTGTGGGCATCGTCGTCCAGTAGGGGGTAGGTCGTGACAGCGCTGAACAACACCGCGGAGTCTGGAGCCATCGGGGCGACCGTCACCACGGGCAATAGCGGCGGCGCCTCTGGAGACTCCTGGGACACGGTGCAGATAGGCGCCAACGCTTCGGTGACCTACGTGGAGTCGCCCGCGATGGTGGGCAAGCGCGGCTACCGGGTGGCCACGGGCGCCACCTCTACGACCGCATACCTCCAATGGACCGCGAAGATTGCCGCGCGCTGGCCGTCTGGGATCGCAGCCAACTACGGGCGCACGTACTTCATCACGTCGGCCATCCCCGCCGTAGATACCACCTTCGTGGAGTTCTCGGACGCTGCGGGCACCACCAACCGGGGCAACATACGACTGAGAAGTACCGGGGTGCTGAGGCTAAGGAACGCCGCCAATGGCACCGTGGTCTCCGGTACGGTGGTGCTCTCGCCCAACACGCTCTACCGCGTGGAGTGGCAGGTGGATGGCGCGGCATCCGGCTCCTATCAGCTGGTGCTCTACGCCGGGAACTCCGGCACGCCACTGGAAACCCTGTCCGGCTCCGGCAACTTCGGTGGGACCATCGGTACCGTGCGCGTGGGCTTCGTAACCAACATCGCCAACTCCGTGGTGTGGAACTTCGATGCGATCAACGTCAACGATGTGGGCCTACCAGGTGCCGCCGTCTACAACTCGCTGTTCCCTGGTAGGCCCACGGGGCCGCGGGCGGGCGCAGGGGAGCTGCCGGCCTTCCGCCTGGCGGACGACTTCGCGGACAACTCCGTGGATACCCAGCTGTGGACTCAGTTCGCCTTCGGGAACGGCTCCGGCGCCGAGACTGGTGGGCAGTATGAATTCACCATCACCTCTGGCGGTACAGGTGTGGCGCAGCTTCTCTCTCAGGCGCGCTACGACCTGAGCGGGGACTACTTCGCCACCGAACTCACCAACGCCGGAGTGCAGGAGTCTGGCCTACAGGCCTACGCCGCCATGGCGCAGCTGGACAGCTCCAATCAGGTGTACATGACGGTGGCTAACAGCATCATCGGCTGCATTCAGAACGTGAGCGGATCTATTACCGGTCTCGACTTCTCCGCCTACGACGCAGCGCTGCACCGCTTCTTCCGCGTGCGTGAAGCGGCGGGTACCACCTTCTGGGAGGTGTCGGCCAATGGCGTCTTCTGGACAACCCTCTTCAGTGCCGCCAACCCGATTGCCCTTACGGACGTAACGCTGGTGATCGCAGCTGACACCTTCATGAGCCTGGGCACCACGAAGACCGTAACCTTTGGGCAGGTAGCAGCGCCCGTGCTGACGTAGGAGGCATCCATGCCCATTATCCCGCTGCCGGGGCAAGCCCCGGTACCCGCTGGCGCTGAGGGGTGGTGCGGGTGGGATGTGAACCCGGCTGACCTGTGCCCCGACTGGGACGGCTACACCGACAACCAGAAGGACAGCGCCCTATCCATGGCCACGACGGTCATATGGGCAGCCACCGGGCGCCGCTTCGGACCCTGCCAGATCACCATCCGCCCCTGCCAGCAGAAGGGGTGGGCGGAGCAGTACCGGGCGTACCCCGTGTGGTGGGCAGGCGGTGGCGGCAACTGGTCGGGTCCGCTGCCGTACCTCTACAACGGGACGTGGTTCAACGGCTGCGGCTGCGGTTCCGGGTGCTGCTGCCGCCCGAAGTGTGAAGTCATGCTGGATGGCCCCGTGTCTTCCATCGTGGAAGTGATGGTGCACGGCGAAGTTGTGCCCTCCACTGACTACCGGGTGGACGTTCAGGAAGGCGCGTACTGGCTGGTCAAGATGACCGATGGCTGCTGGCCGACCTGCCAGGACATGGATGAGCTGGCGGACGGTGATCACGCCTTCGCGGTGACCTACACCCGCGGCACGGCGGTACCCCCATCGGTGCTGTGGGCAACGGCCATGCTGGCGTGCGAGATGGGCAAGGCCATCGTGGGCGCGGCCTGCGCACTACCGCAGCGCCTTTCGTCACTGACTCGCCAGGGCGTGACTGCCGACTTCATCACGACTGAGCTGGACATTTCCACGTTCCAGACGGGCATCAACGAAGTGGACATGATCATCCGGGCGGTCAACCCCGCGCAGCGCTACAGCCCGCCCACCATCCTGTCCCCCGACCTGCCCGATAACCGCGACCGCATGACCATCATCGGGGGACCGTAATGATTGCTGATCCCGTCGTTATGCCACTGGCGTATGAGCTACTGGCGTGCCTGGAGGAGGAGCTACAGAAGGTAGAGCACCCCCCGGCGCGCGTCGGCCTGCGCCCTGGCACGGTCGTTGACCTTCTGCTGTCCACGACGGAAGATGAGTGCTGCTCTGGACTCGGGTGGGTGCGCCCGGCGCTGTTCTTCCCCTCCAGCGCCCGCTTCCCGCTCCAGGATGAGGAACCGCCCGTGCCCTACGTGGGCAGTTGGGCTATAACCCTGGAGATGGGCGTAGCGCGGTGCGCACCCACCCCGCCAGAGACCTCCATCCCCTCCGTCGCTGAGTGGAACGCCGTGGTGCAGGCGGTCATGGATGACGCCGCGGCCATGCGCCGGGCCATCTGCTGCTTCATCGCAGCCGACCCCATCAACCGCAAGCGCAACGTGCTTCCCACCCAGTGGCAGCCCATTGAGGTGGAGGGCGGCTGTGTGGGTGGGACACTGAGTGTCATCGTGCGCGGTCCTGCGTGCGACTGCTCAGAAGCGGGGGGTTCGTGATGGCGCGAGGAACCGTCAGCCTGAACAGCTCCGGCGTGCGCACTGACGCCAACGCCGTAGCCCGCGACGCCGTGCGCCGGATCACCCGGCGCGTACTCACCCGCTCCACGGTGCTCTGCCCGGTGGACAGTGGGCGCCTGCGCGCGTCGGGGCGAATGAAGATCGGGGAAGGTCCGCGCGGTCCTCAGGGCGTGGTGGAGTACCCCGTGAATTACGCCGCGGCGGTGCACGACGGCAGCCGCCCCCACAAGATCAAGGCGCGGAAGAAGAAGGCGCTGAAGTTCCAGATGGGTGGCAGGACCGTCTACGCCAAGGAAGTGCGCCACCCCGGCGCGCAGGGGCGCCCCTTCCTGCGGATGGCCGCAGAGGAGATAGCGGGCGCCGAAGGTCTCCAGTTCCGGCGCCAGTCTGGTAACTAGCTACCATGACAGCATGACGAGCCCACGGAAGCCCAGCACGAAGAAGCCGCAGCGCCCCACGCCGAAACCGAAGCCGGGGGACGGCCCCGAACAGGCCCCCCCGGTGCCGGAGTACAAATCCGTCACCGTGAAAGACCGCGTGATTGAGGTTCGCAAGCCCACCGAAGAGCAGCTTTTCGCCTGGGACCGCATCCTGCGCAAGCTGGAGCAGATGGCGAAGGCGGTAGAGACCGCCAACCAGGCGCGCCGCCTGATGGACAAGTGCGACGTGATCATTAACGCCGTCATCGTGAACGAAGACGATAAGGACTGGCTGGAGGATGGCCAGCTGGACGGGACGATCACCCTGGAGGACGCGGGCAAGATTGTCCTGGAGGCACTGAAGGCCTACGAAAGCGAGATCAAGGGCGAGCCCGCCAACCGTGCCGCGCGGCGCGCGAAGGCCTAGGCCATGCTCCAGTTCGACCCCTTGGCGTCCATGCGCATCTGGGCTGTGGAGATCAACGTGGGACCGCACCTTGCGCGCATCCCACCCACTCCGGCAGCCGACTGGATGCCGTGCCTGATGCGCATGGACATCATGGGCGTACTGGATCTCATCGAAGGCGTGGACCTGGATGACGCCCTGGTGGATGGCGAGATCACCAGCCAGGAAATGCGCGATGCCGCGGTCAAGCTCCTGGAGAGCGCGGCTGGTAGGCCCGTCTGGACCACGATGGCGCTCGTGTCGTTAGCTACCCGCTACTGGGGGACGGTGGGCGCGGACCTGATGCGCCTGTCCGTGAAGTTCGACCAGATCTCACTGGGTGCGGCGCTGGATGCCATCTACGGCACGCTGACGAAAGGGCTGGACGACAAGGCCCGTGCGCGCCTGGATTCCACCCTGGAGCGCGCCCCGCTGCAATTCCAGCTGGCGATGGGTCAGGAGCCCGTCATTGATGCTCGCCCTGTTCCTGCCGCACGGCCACTGCCAGCCACCGCCGAGCAGTACGTTCGTGTACGCCCCAAAACTGTGCTACGCAGACCGCAGGACCGCCCGCGCGCCCCGATTGTGCCGCCCATTGAGCAACTCGCAATACCCGCTGGTAGTGGTCTGCTGGCCAGCTCCTCTGCCCCGCAGGGCGACGCCGGCAGTCATCCAGCGGAGTAGCCAGCGTGCGGTAGATCGTCTCCTCCGCGCCCCAGACCGCGTTAGCGGCAATCATGGTGATGTGCCGAATGGGTAGCCCAGACAGTGACGATGCCGTGATGCCGTCTGCACTCACCACCTCCAGGCGGGTGAGCACGGGGCGCGCGCCGCGGCTTTCCACCTCCGCGTCAATCACCCACGGCGGCACGCACAGACGCACGCTGCGCAGCCCCGTCACCTCCACCGTCGCTCCCGCCAGATCCATACGGACACGGTACGCGAGATGTCATAGTGGAAGACGCGCGCTCTGACACCTCTTGACTTCAGACTGGCTGTATGGCTACGCGCGGCGCAATTCAGGTTGAGGTGGATTCGGATACCTCAACCTTCGCAGCGAACCTACGCGCGAAGCTGGCCGCGGCGCTCAAGAAAATCCCCACGCCGAAGATCAAGATTGACATCGATTCCGACTCGCTGAAGAACGCAGCGTCGGGTATCGGCAAGGGACTGAGTACGGTCACCTCCCTCCTGGGGGGTGTCACGAAGTCTCTGGGCATCATGGGTGTGGTTGGCGCTGCCGCCTTCGCCGGTATCGGCCTGGGCGTCACTGGCCTTATCGCCCTTATCGGCGGTATCGGCATCGCTGCGGCTGCTCAGTCCCAGGAGGTCAAGGACGCCTTCTCCGGGTTGGCGACCGATGTCAAGGAAGGACTGGCGGAAGCTGCCGCCCCCCTGGTCCCCGTCCTGACGGATCTAGCCGGCCTACTCGGTAGCGCCTTTGAGCAGATCCTTCCCACCCTTACGTCCATCTTCGCGGCCATTGCTCCCGTGCTGGACGTATTCGCTACCAACCTGGTTAGCGCCCTGGTGCCGTTCGTTCAGGCACTCGGACCCATCGTCAACAATCTATTGCCCGCCTTCGCGGCCATCGGGGCGAACCTTGGCCCCCTGTTCCAGGGACTCGCTACCGCACTCGGGTCGATCTCTGCCGTCATCGGGCAATTCGCCCCTCAGCTGGGCGCCATCATCTCCGCCGTGGGCAACCTGCTTGTGCCTATCGGTCAGCTCATCGCCGGACTCCTCCAGCTAGGCGCGCCGATCATCGGGCCACTCCTGGCTCTAGTGGACGCGCTGGCCACCCAGCTTGCGGCCACCCTCACGCCGATCATGGCTCAGCTGGGGCCGATCCTGGGGCAGGTAGTCACCGCCCTTATGCCGCTGGCTGCGGCCATTGGGGACGTGCTGGCCGCGGTCGCTCCGCTCCTGCCGCCCATCGCGCAACTGATCTCCCAGCTAGTGGCTGGACTGGTGCCGGTACTGGCGCCCTTGATCAGCTTCATTGGCCAGTTCGCCGGGCAAATCGGCGGGGTGCTGATCCAGGCACTCAACATGATCTTGCCGCCTATCGTGCAGCTCATCGCCACACTGGGTGGTCAGCTCCAGCCACTCCTGCCCATCGTGGCTGACGCATTCCTCCAGGTGCTCACAGCGCTTCTGCCACTGCTTCCGCCCCTGGTGCAGCTCCTTACCGCCATCGTCCCGATTATCCCGATGGTGGCCCAGTTGGCGGCCACGCTGATCACCGCGCTCCTTCCGGCCATCCTGCCCATCATCCAGATCATCGTCTCCCTGGTGACGCAGCTGGTCAGCTTCCTGGTGCCCGCGCTGACGTGGGTCATCAATACGATCTTGGGGCCGCTGATCGGCGCACTCGGGACGCTGGTCACCTGGCTTGGCAAGATCCTTGGGGCGGTACTCGGCTGGATCGCTGGGCTTCTATCGAACATAGGTGCGATCCCAGGCAAGGTGCTCAACGCCATCGGCTCCGTGGGTAGCCTGCTGTACAACGCCGGCAAGAACATCATCCAGGGCTTGATCAACGGCGTAACGTCCATGATCGGCAAGTTGACCTCCACCGTCTCTGGCGCGGTACAGAAGATCCGCGACTTCCTGCCGTTCTCCCCCGCCAAGGTGGGGCCGTTGTCCGGCAGTGGTGCTCCTGAGGCATCCGGGCGCCGGATTGCCGAAGGGGTGGCCGCAGGTATCCAGGCTCAGCAGGGCGTGGTCACCGCAGCCATGAACACCATGGCCAACAACCTGGAGCTGACCACCCCGGCGTTTGCCTCTATGGCGACCAACACCGCTGAGCAGGGCAACGGAATCCGAGTGTGGCCAGGGCAAACCGGCAACGGTGACCTGGGTACGCTGCGAATTGAGTCGGGCGGCACGAAGATGGATGACCTTCTGGTGGAGGTCATGAGCAAGGCGGTACGTGTCCGCGGCGGCAACGTTCAGAAGGTGCTGGGCAAGAATCAAGGTGGGGTGACCTGAGATGGTGGCACTGTGTGACCTGACGGGGCCTTACGCCTACGACCTCAACGTGGTGGTGCTGTGGGTCGCCAGCATCATGGATGTGCAGGCGCCCACAGACGTGGAGATCGCCACAGGCGTGGACCTGCAACCCACCTACGACCTGACGGACATCATCGGCTGGGAAGTCGAAACAGAGATCATCAAAGATGGGATCTGGGGACCGTTTGAAGAGCAGCGGATGGGGGAACAGTCGGTAGCTGACGCCCGGATGCTCTTTGCTGCCCACCGTGACGGCAACGACATCCGCACACTGTGGGGCCGCGGGGACGCCGGTTACATCGTGATCCTGCCGTCCGGCCCGTACCTGGACCACCCCACCGCCCCCGTGAACGTGTACCCGGTGCGCGTTGCTCAGCTCACTCAGCAGCAAAGACTTCGTACCGGGGGTGGTTCAATCATTGCGGTGACGTTCGCCATGACCGCCCGTGTGGGCGAGAACGTCACGGTGGTTGGTCCATGAATTTGACGGAGGTTTAGACATGGCGCTACTCGGCAGCCTGGTTGACAACTTCTGTGCCGCGTCGCTGGACACCACCACGTGGAACGCGGTGAACTCCGCTGGCAACTCCGGATTCCAGGCTGGCTGCCAGTACACCTTCATCGTGCAGGCGGGAGCCACGGGGGATGCCACCCTGACATCTGACGTGGCTTATGACCTGACGGGTTCTCATGTCCACGTTGAGCTGATTGACGCAGGCGTTCCCGAAGCCGGCCTGGAGATGTACCCCATCATCCTCACGGAGGATGCGGCCAACCAGGACGACGCCCTGCTGATCGTGGTCACTAACGGGTCCGTGGGGCTGTACGAAGTTGTGGGCGGCGTGCCCAACGGCCTGGCGTTCCCGCCGTACAACGCCGTGACGATGCGCTGGTGGCGCATCCGTGAGGCTGGCGGAACGGTCTTCTTCGAGAGCGCGCCGGATGTGCGGGGACCGTGGACGCAGCGCGCGTCTGTGGTGCCCACCATCAACATCACCGCACTGTTCATGAAGATCCGCACTTTCGACTTCCTGTCGCTGGCCACCGCGAAGCAGACCGCGGTGAGCAACGTCAACTACCTGGCGCCGCCCGACGTGCCCTTCCCGAATGGCGCGCTGCCGGTAGGTATGGAAATCGCCTTCGGTGCCGACATCTACGGCAATCAGTCCTTGTGGGACTGGACGAACGTGACGCCGCCCGATGCGCAGTCCTACTTCATGTCCCAGGAGGTCACCACCACCCGCGGGCGCCAGGATGAATCCAGCGACGTGTCCCCGACCGCGGCGGACATTGAGCTGGATAACCCGTGGGGCGACTTCACGCCGGACAATCCCATGTCGATCTACTGGCCGAATGTGGACCTGGGCACGCCTGCGCGCTGGTGGATCAACGCCGGGCTTCCCAGGCTGTACCTGAAGCCCGTCTACGGCAGTAACGCCCTGGTCGAATCCATCAGCTCCCTGGATATCACCGAAGACCTAGACGTGCGCATGGACCTGCACCTGAAGAGCACGCACCCCGCGGGGTGGAATGCCGTGCTGGTGGGTCGTGCGCGCAACGGTGGCCCGTACTCCTGGCGCCTGGAGGTGCAGGCGGACAGGCAGGTGGAGCTGTTCTGGTCGGACAACGGCGTGACAGGCCAGACCATCACGTCCGACCTGGAGGTGCTGCCGTCCTCAGCGCGCGCCACACTGCGCGTCACTCTGGACGTAGACAACGGAGCAGGTGGGCACACCGCGCGCTTCTACGTGGGATACGAAGGGGTCAACGGCACCTTCACGCAAATTGGCCCGGATGTCATCGGCAGCGGTACCACGTCGATCAACAACGCTGCGGCGGATCTGATCATCGGTAGCCCGCCAGAGATTGCCGGCCTGTTCGCCCTGGACGCCAACGTGTACCACCTCCAGGTCCGCGATGGCATCGGCGGAACTCCCATCGTGGATGCCGACTTCACGCAGCAGGTATCCGGCGTGCCCGCCTTCGTGGATGACACGGGCCTGGCGTGGACCATCAACGGCGACAGTGAGCTGAGTAACCGCTGGTTCCGGATGGTGGGCACCATCGACTCCTGGTCGCCGTTCTGGCCGTGGGGAGACCTGTCCGCGCAGCAGGACGGCGGCCTGGATGAGGGGCAGGCACGTACTGCTCTGGAGCTGGCAGGCCTCCTGCGGCGCCTAGGGCAGGGCGCAGCCCCTCTGCAATCTCCGCTACGGCGCGCGCTTCAGGTGGACTCCGACCTGATGGCCTACTGGCCAATGGAGGATGAGGACGGCTCTACCCAGTTCGCTAGCGCCATCCCGGGCGGTACGCCCATGACGGTGGGCGGCGTGGTGGATTACGCCGCGGACGACACACTGCCGGGCTCCAAGCCGCTTCCGGTGATGACGGGTACCTCCTTCTTCACGGGCGCCGTGGTAGGCGCCTTCAGTGGCCACTGGCGGATCAGCTTCTACCTCTACGTCCCCAGTACGACGCCCAACCAGGTGTTCTTCCTGCGCGCATCCGGTAACGGCACCGTGCGTACCTGGCTGATCGACACCTCCGCGGGCAACGTAGGCGTGAGCGGCCTCAACGCTTCGGGTACCTCCATCACGTCGGCTGCCGCCGTGGGCGTGCAGTTCTTTGACCGGTGGGTAAACGTCCAGCTGGTGGCAGTGCAGGCCGGCTCCAACATTGACTGGGATCTGGTTTGGTACCCGGTGCAGTACCCGGCATCCGGTGGGTTCACCTTCGGGAACACTGTGGCCGGCGTGGTGGGTGACATCACCAACGTGGCGATGAATGCCGACGCGGACGCGGACGGTATCTCCATGGGGCACATCTCCGTCTTGGACTCCGGTGGCGCCAGCTTCCCCAGCAACGCTGCCATGGGCTGGGTAGGCGACACCGCGGCGCAGCGCATGATCCGGCTGACCACAGAGGAGGGCATCCAGTTCCGCCTGGTGGGTGACCCCAACCTGACGGCTCAGATGGGCGTGCAGCAGGTGGCCACCCTTCTGGAGCTGCTGGACGACGCCAAGGACGCAGACGGCGGCATTCTCTATGAGCAGCAGGATGCGGTAGGCCTGATCTACCGGACGCGCTCCAGCATGTACAACCAGCCGCCCAACATGACCCTGGACGCGCTCCAGAACCAGCTTCAGAACCCCTTCCGTCCGGTGCGCGATGACCTGCGAGTGCGCAACGTCGTCCAGGTCAACCGGATCGACGGCTCCTCACTCCAGGTGCAAGACGACGCCAGCGTGGATGAGTACGGCATCTACGACACGAGCGTGGACCTGAACCTGTTCAGTGACACCCAACTGCCGGATGCCGCCGGCTGGCTGCTGCACCAGGGCACGTGGCCTGGGATGCGCTACCCACAGTTGACGACCAACCTGGGCGTGGCGCCGGAGGTCATTGACGAATGGCTGACGTGCGACCAGGGCGCGCGCATCGACGTGGAGAACCTGCCACCTCAGCACCCGAACACCGACGTGGAAGTAATTCTGGAGGGGTACTCAGAGCCCATCGACCCCTTCAACTGGAAGCCGACCGTCAACGCATCGCCCGCGGGAGTGTGGGATGTTGGCGTGCTCTTCGGTGACTGGGTGCCAGATGACTACCTGCTGCGACTGGACACCGATGGGTCGATTCTGACGGAGCCCATCGACGACAACGACACCACGCTATTCGTCACTGTGACGAATGGTCCTGCATGGGTAGACGACAACGCAGAGACCCCCTTTGACATCATCATCGGCGGTGAGCGCCTGACGGTGACCGACATCGACCCCCCGGTGGGAGATGAGGAGTTCTCCGGCGCGGGCGACGCGGAGGACACCACGCCTACCGCCTCCTTCGTCGCGCCTTCGGTGGACGCTCCGGCATCCGGAGACCTGTTGATCTGTGCCTGGTGCAGCTACGAAGATCTCGGTACGTACACCCTGCCGGGCGGCATGTTCATTGCCGCCCTGACGGACGGGACGTACACCAGCTTTGAGGACGCCACGGAGGTTCTGGGTAGCTCTGGGGCGACTGGTACCCGCACCGCCACCTTCAGCAGTTCCGACACCTGGTCGGCAATGAGCATCGTCGCCCACGGCGCCAGCGGTACGCCTTCGGTGGATGAGTTCCTGAGCGGCGTGGACACTGACGCGGGGGGCAATGCTCAGCCGGTAGTCCTCACCACCATCCTGCCCGTGGCCGAAGGTGACTGGCTGCTGGCGCTGCACGGGTGGGACTGGGACCCTGGCGACAACATGGGACCGCCCACAGGTGGCGGGGGCGGGGACTGGATCGACATTGCGGACTCCATCCTGGCGAATGGGTCCACGTCCCGCGTGCGCGCCTGGGCTAAGCAGGTGACCTCCACTGGTACGAAGTCGGTCACCTTCGGCACGGTGGGGGGCATCAACGACAACCACGCCCGGCTGTACGCCATCTCAGGGGTTACGGGTGTAACTCAGGAATTCACTGTAGTTAGGTCCGTCAATGGAGTAGTCCGGTCGCACGCGGCCGGTTCAGATGTACGACTCTGGTACATGCCAGTGCTGGCGAGATAGGAGAAGACGATGGCCCTTCCTGGTCCCTTCCTGGCAGGTCAGCGCCTTACTGCTGGCCAGCTCAACGACGCGACCCAGAAAACGATCAAGACTATCGAGCTGGGGATTGGCGGCATTGTCGCCACCACCTCCGGCACCACAGAGCTGAACGTCCCAGAACTGGCGATTGGTCCCGTGGATCTGGTGGCAGGCGGCCTGTATCGATTCGACGTTCGTCAGACCTTGCAGTACACCACCAACGCCAACCAGGAATACAACATGATCATTCGGCGGGATACTCCACTGACGGGCACCATCGTGTCTGACTGGGTGATCTACGCCGCGGCCTCACTGGGCGGCTTCCAGTTCTGCGTCTGGGATGAATGGATCGCTTCCAGCAATGAGTCCGGCGTGCAGTTCTACACCAGCTTCCAGCGGCTCAACGGGTCCAACACAATGCAGATCTACGGCCAGCTGTCCGGCACCAACCGCTCCACGCTCTCCCTGAAGCGGGTCGGTTACTCCAGCGAATTCCAGGTGATCACGTAATGAGACGCGGCGGACACCGCGGAGCGCCCACGCGGATAGAAAACTACCCACCAGCTGCAAGTTCCCCCGCGAATCCCGCAGGGGGGGTGCAGGTTGTAGACCCTGAGCTGGCGCACTTCAAGCGCCTGGCGCGCGTGCAGGGCGTGGAAGCCGCGGTGAAGGGCTTCACGAAGGATGAGCTGCTGGCGATGGCGCGGCGCAACAACTTCACGTACATCAACCCGCGTGCCCGCAAGGTGGACCTGGGCTACGCCCTACTGGGGGCGGCGTGAAGGTCTCCGTCTCCGTGATGGCGCACCCGGACAGGGCGCTCCAGGTGGCAGCTCTCCAGCTGGCGCTGGGGCAGCCGGTACCGGTCGCCTGGGATGACGAAGGCCCCCCGTCGCGCGACCACAACCGCGTTTGGCGCACGGCGCGCAAGGGGTGGGAGCTGCATGACCCAACGGCGGACTGGCACCTTCTCCTCCAGGACGACGCCGTGCCCGCAGCCGGGCTCCTGGAGGAACTGCCGCGGATGCTGGAGCACGTGCCGGAGTGGGCGATAGTCAGCCTGTACGCGGGCACCAGGCGCCCCATGTCGCTGATCTGGGAGCAGGCCGCGCGCCAGGCAGATGAGCAGGGCGCGTCCTGGATTGTCGGCCAGCGGGCGCTGTGGGGGGTCGCCCTGATGGTACCCACGGGATGCATCCTGGAGATGGTCGGCTACTGCGACCGCCAGCACGGCGCGCCCGACGATATGCGGGTGGGCAGGTGGGGGGCTAAGCGGCAGTTGGAAACCTGGTACCCATGGCCTAGTCTGGTCAACCACCCCCCAGACGCATCTCTGGTGGGACATGGCG
>Ga0105042_100017_pt1 | contig 24177 bp, 23 predicted proteins | sample LS_165metaG_FD_91487 | JGI IMG/M metagenome (GOLD analysis project Ga0105042, IMG submission 91487) | Switchgrass associated microbial communities from Austin, Texas, USA - LS_165 metaG | ecosystem: Host-associated > Plants > Phyllosphere > Phylloplane/Leaf | place: USA: Austin, Texas | collected... | reverse complement strand
GTCACCGTCACCGCCGCCGCCTCCCCCGCCGCCGCCTCCACCGTTGTCGCCCTCCCCGGGGCTGACCTGGACGGACACGAAGGCGTCCGTCACCACCTGGCCGGAGTTCCCCGGGTTCTCGGGGTCCTCGTAGATGGGCGCGCAGCAGCCGTCGACTTTCGTGGCGCGCAGCACGGCGGCGCCGCTGTAGCTAGGGCAGATCACCGAGGCCATGGCCACCGACTCCGTTCACGAACGTCTCATACGTCCCTACTGGACGTATTCTGTCCTTTTTCTTCGGTTTCGTCTGCTTGGTCGGGTTCGGTGTCGGTGCAAGCGTCGCCACTACGGGCCCTGCGACCCCTGCTCTTCCGGCTCGTCCTCATCCGGCTCCGGTGCCTGGCACCAGTCGTTCGGGCAGGCCGTGTAGAGGAGGGCGCAGTCCGTGGTGAGGGTGTAGGCCCGCTCGGCAATGGCCGCGTAGTTGTTGGTGAGGCGGTCGAAGCCCTCGTAGGTGTTGATGGGACCGCGCCGGATCGTCACCGGGCCCGTTCCGTACATCACGATCTGATCGGGCGTCACGCCCTGGTCGACCGGACCGAGCGTCGCGTCATAGCCCGTGCCGAAGACGACCGGTGTCCCCAGTGGCGTGAACCAGCCGGACAGGTCCGTCCAGATGGACCCGAGCGAGGCCAGCCGCATCGCGACCACGGCCGGGACGTGCAGGACGCCCATGCCGCCAAGCGTCTGGGTCAGTGCCGCCTCCAGCCGGGACAGGCAGACTTCCAACCGGGCCGCAGGCCAGGGCATGCGCCGGAACGATCCCGCGCACTCGCCCCCGACCGGGACGGGGTGGCTCTCGCGCATCGAGCGCCACAGCCACTCCTCCACCGCACGCTGCTCACCGGTCTCCATCCGTCGCCGGGCCATCGGCTCGGCGTCCCGGGCGAAGTCCGCACCCGGCATGCATGCCGCGGACGTGTAGATCCAGAACGGGTCGCCGCACACGTAGCCCGGCGGCCCGTCCAGCACCTTCCGGCGCTCGGCAAGCCACACCTCGGGATCAGGCGACAGGTCGAAGGTCACGGCCGCGCCGTCCACGTCAGGCCGGAAGTCGATGTGCTTCTCGGCGCCGAGCCCGGCTTCCCGGATCAGGATGCGGCTGGTGCAGTTCTTCGGGATCGCGGCCACCCAGTTGCCGGCACCGTCCTCCTCCTCCTCGGCCGCGCCCTTCGGGCCGAGGATGGGGATGGTGACGAGCTGGCCGCCGTCGGCCGACACCTGGATACGTGTGGACGGAGGCAGAGCCCAGCACGGATCAGCCGACGCCACAGCGAACAGCGTGCGGTAGTCGCGCTGCTCGTCGGGCGGCGAGCACTCCAGCCGCGGCGTGCCGTCGTCCGGCGCCAGAGCGCCTACGAACAGCTCCACGCGGATGGTGACCGGCTGCACCGGCAGCGCCGGTGCGATACACGGCCGCGGCCAGGAGTACACGTTCGCGTCGCACCCTTGCGAGCGGTACTGGATGCCCCACTCCCAGGTGCCGTCCTCCACCGTCTCGACCTCGGCCACGGAGAACAGGCCGAACCGCGCGGGCCGAATCCGCGGGCCGGAGACCTCCACGCGTGGGCCGGGACAGGTGGACAGCATCGGCTGTTGAGGCTTCCTTCCGGATGATCATGGAGAGGCGGGGCGTAGCTCTCCGGCTCGTGCTCGGGGACACGAGCCTGAGAGCTACGCCCCGCCTCCGGGCATCCGCTTGAGTCCCGGGGGTGGACCCGGGGAGGCGACGGAGGAACCCGTACGCCGTGCCTCCCCGGGCCCCGTTCGGGGCCGTCCACGGCTGCCGCCCGGGGGCGGGCCGTGAACGGGCTACCTCCGGCTGTTGCGGGCGCCGGGGCCGCTGGCCCCACCGCCACCGCCGCCGCCCGGGGCGGGCGCGGGCGGAGTCGTCCCGCCGCCACCGCCGGCGGGCGGGGTCGGGGTGGACGACGTGTCGCACGGACGGAAGCCCAGCTCGGCCTTCTGCTGATCCGCGAACGCCTTCTCGGCGTTGGTGAACGCCTGGTTGCAGTCGTTGCAGTCGGAGGCGCCGTAGCTCGGCGTGCACGCGCACGGCTTGCAGCCGGTGACGACTGGGCCGCCGGACAGACCGTTCGGGCAGAGCGGGATGTCCAGAAGGTACGGGTCGTAGCAGCGCTTGCAGACTTGTACGCCTTCCTCGGTGAACAAACTGGTGTATTTGTTCTCCATTAGGGACGCATGGTCATAAATTCCCTCCAAAGTTAGAACGTCCTGCTGAAGTTTGAAGATTGAACCAGCCGGGTACAGCAGGATCTTCACGTGCGTCGGCCAGTGGGACGGCGGCAGGCCGCCGAAGAGCGGGCCGGCGTTCTCGCCGCAGAACTTGTCGCATCCGAGCTGGAGCGGGCGCAGGCACTTGAACTTCGCGGTGCAGCAGTCGCCGCCCTCGTACACGCCCGCGGCGCAGCAGGAGGAGGCGGGCAGCACGCGGCCCTCGTTGGCCGACCGGCGGGGCTTGCCCGAGCAGGGGTTGTTCGGGTCCGGGTCGGTGCACTCGCAGCAGTCGTAGACGCCCGGGGAGTGCGGGTACTTCGCCTTGCCGTTCGCCGGGTTCTCATCGCCGCAGCCGCATCCGGGCGGGCAGTCACCGTTGTTCGGCTGGAAGGCTGCGGAGAACGCGTCCTGCCAGTCGTAGACGAACTGGACCCGCACGCCGCGGGACTGGAGGAACTGGATCAACTGCTGATCCGTCACGTTCCAGCGGTTGATGTTCCAGCCGGACTTCTTGGACAGGTCGGCTCGAAGGATCGGCAGCAGCCAGTACGGCATGACGGCTTCGAGCGTCGCCGCGCGCGGCAGCCGGTACCGGTAGCGCTGGTACTCGACCATCATCTCCAGGATGCTCAGCACGCTCTCGACCGCGCCGGGTCCGTGGAGACCGGCGACGTCGATGCCCGTGGTGGGCAGGTTGACCTGGGGCATGCTGATCGAGGTCGCCAAGGACTCGATCTTCGCGATCGTCCAGGCATTCATCCGGCGGCGGTGCGCCTTCAGGACGCGCTGAGTGAAGTCCGCGGTCCACTCCGGCCATCCGCGCTCCATCAGGATGGAGTTGCGGATGCAGATGCCGTCCAGCTCAAGCAGACACTCGGTCCACTCCGGGCACGGGATCTCGATGCAGCACTTCTTCTGCCCGTCCGGGGCCTCGTCGCAGTCCTTCCAGTGAAGCTGGTCTTTGGAGAAGTGGAAGCCGACGCCGCCATACAGGGGGCTGAAGTCGAACGCCTGCGGGAAGCGAATGCCGCTGCGCCGGGTGGTGACGGTGGGCAGGTCCAGGAAGCCATCGTTGCCGGAGTCGTCCGGGCACAGGTCCCACAGGGTGTCCGGCGGAGCGCACCAGGCGCCGGCGGCCACGAGGTTGCCGCCCGGGAGGCTGAACTCGTCGGCGGCGGCCTTGATGGCGCCGTCGATGTCCATCTCCTGCGTGATCGAGTACTTCGATGCGACGTGGCGGGTGACGGTCGCGATGCCCGCGCGGCCGGAGGTCGCAGAGCGGACCATCGACTGCATGCGGGTGTTGACCACCGTGGCCAGGTGCGAGATGTCGCCGATCTTCTGGCGGGCGGAGATGCCGGGGACGTCGGCGCTGGTGACGGTGTAGCGCACCGAGCGGTCGTCGCCGGTGGCCATACGGCCACCGCCGCGCCCGGCCGGGACCGCGGTCTTCGAGCGCAGGAAGTTCAGCGGCAGGCGGCGTTCCGGCTGGCTCGTGGTGGACAGCGCGCGCGAGGCGCTGGTGCCCATCTTCTTCGCGGGCTTCTTCTTGCCGCTGTTGGACGAGGTGTCGGCGCCCGGGTCGTCCTGGGTGTCGTCCTCCTCGTCGTCGTTGGTGTCGTCGTCGGAGCTGTCGTCGGCGAAGGCGCCATCGCCTTCGTCGCCGTCGTCGTTCGCGGAGTCCTCGGTCACCACACGGCCGGCGAGCGAGGCGAGGCGGCGCTGTGCCTCCTCCGCCCGCTGCTGCGTGCCGACGTTGTATTCGCGCAGGTGCTCCACGACGTCGACCAGGAACTCCAGTGCGGTGAGCTGGTCGTCGCTCGGGGTGTTCTCTTCGGCCTCTTCGCGCAGTTCCCGGAAACGGTCGACAGCCGCGGCCTCCAGGCCCGGCATGTCGGCACCGTTCTCGGCAGCCGCACGTACGGCGTCACGGATGGCCTCAACGCGCTCGTCGTCATTGGTGGTGGCGAGCACATTGAGGATGTCGTCAAGATCCACCTGAGTGTCCTTTGATCGCATCGACTTCGGGTGCTCCCGGCGCAGACACCAGTCAGAGCGAGCAGGGCTGAGGACCGGCCCCGGCGCAGACACCAGACAGGCAGAACGGTCAGAAAACTACATCTCACATTAAAAGGGACACATGGTGCGGCGCGCCGCATGGTGCGGGCCGAACTGCACCTCAAACGCACGCCGGCATCCGGTGTGCGGGAATGGAAAATGCCGCCTTCCCGATGTGTGTACGGGGTGGGTCACGCCCTGGGGGGGGGAGTAGGGCGTTCACCTGGGAAGGCGGCATTGACCGGACGCAGACAGACCGGGTGGGTGGCATCTGCGCCGTTCCGGACCAAGAAGATCCAGTGCTCAGTACCTTAGACCTGTTACCGATGAGTACGGTGCACTTTCACTCTTCAGCGTGTGGTTTGTTCCCAGTAGCCACCGTGCTGCGCGACGGAACGATCAGCGTCGTCTCGAACATAGAAGTCGACGCGTGATCCGTCGGGCCGGTAGTGCCGGAAGACCACCGTCTTCCCCGTCGGGGTCGTCGTCCGTCGGCCGCCGCAGGACGAGCATCCGAAAGCGCTCATGGGGTTCTCCTGTTCTCTGTCAGTCCTCGCTGGCGTCCGGGCCACTTCGCCGGTCGACCACGCGCAGGTGTGTGGGGGATGCGGCCACGGGCCGGGGGGCCACGGAGCCGAAGCCGCTGGCGAGCTGCATCAGCCGGTGATCACGCAGCCGCTCCGCATCCGTGTCGAGCTCGCGGTCGGTGATCTCGGGGACGTGCCACATGCGCTTGGCGGCGTCTTTGCGGAGGGCGAAGGAGACCTCTCCGGCCGGGGTGTCGATCACGATGCGGGCGTGCGTGCCGCCCTTGACGGGCGTGAGCGAGGACGGCCACATGCCGGCGAGCACGCCGAGCACCAGGGCCAAGTCCTCCTCAGTGCGCTCCAGGGCCTGACGAAGCGCGTGATACTCGGCCACCGACGGCCGGTACGTGCCGTCGCCACGGCTCTTGCTGGCTATGACGCCACCCCCGTGTTCACCACGACATCGGTTCCGCGAGACCAGGGGTCGTCTGACTCGTCCGCCTCTACAGGCTGGCCAGAACGGCAAGACCAGGGAGAGCAGCCGTCGGGGTCCGTCTGCTCCATATCGATGTCGGCGCCCTGCCCGAAGACGTCCGTTTGCCGCTCGGCCCATTCGTGCGCAGTGACGCGGTCGATCGGGGCCTGGTCCAGGGGGCGACAGGAACGATGCAGATAAGCAGAGCTGAGCAAGGAACGACCGCTGGGGTTTTCACACCCGATACATGCACTCTTCGGGGTCGAGCCGAAGCCGCGGGAGGCTAGGTAGCGCTGGCAGTCCGAACGGGTCCAGCCCTCGCGCCCGTCGGACGCGCCATCAAGGTCGAGCAGCGGAAAGGCGGAGCGCAGGTACTGGATTCCAGAGTCCTTGGCCCGGCCGAACTCGTCGCGGGAGATGCCGATCCACTGTTCGACGTACACGCCGCGGGGAACTGGCCGGGGGGACGGGTAACCGAGGAGTTGCCGTACCTTGCGCTTGATGGGCTTCAGCTTGTACTCCGCGGTGCACTGGCGCCGGATCATGGTGTTGCTGCCATCCGCTTTGCGGATGAACAGCGGCATGGAGGCGAAGCGGTGCGCGGGGTCGAGGGCGTCTTCGCGAATATTTCCGGCGGACACCCGATGCACCGGGATGTTGCCTGGCTGAGCGACCTCGCGCTCCAACCGTTCGAGGTGTTGGTATACGGCGTCAGGCTCCCAACCGGTGTCGGCAAAAATCGCCGCATGAAGCATGGGCAGGCGCCCCTCGGCGGCCAGCAGGAGCAGAGTTGTGGACTGCACGCCGGCTCCGAGGCTGAGGATTCTCATGACGGGGCCTTGCAGCTGTGCCGTACCTTCGGGGATGCCACGGCTGGAAGGAGCCGTCTGGGGCCCTGGCTGCTTGCGACCGGTCACGAGGCCACCCCTGCATCCCTCAAGGCGTTGGCGTCTGACGTGCTGTGGGCGCGGGTCTCGGCGCGCTTGGTCTCCCAGTGCGCGACGTCGGCGCAGCCCTGGGCGCGGGTCTTGGGGGTGACGTGCTGGGTCTTCGGCCAGTTCAGGCCGTCGGCCGGGTTGCCGCCCGCGCCGCCACGGCACCACTTCTTGACGACGTTGACCGCAACGGCGATGGCGTGGGACTCCGCCATCCCCTTGGCCATCAGGTGGTCGGCCACGCGCCGGATGTAGGTCGGCAGGTGGCCTGTCGTCGTCTTCTCGATCCAGTTCTTGCCGTTGCCCCTGCGGAACTCCTCGGCCTCGGCGACGGAGGCGTACTCCTGGGCCTCCTCGTCGGTGGGCATGCAGGCATCGAGGATGTCTGGCTCGGCCAGGGCCTCGATGAAGAACACGGCCAGTTCCTCGTGATATGCCGCGTCTGCTTCGCCCTCCTGGTTGTCGTCACCGGCCGCCGCGGTGACCTTTTCGAACTGGGCGGACGTCGCCGCGGCGGTCTCGCCGAGCCGGGCGTGCGCGTCACCGATCGCGGCCATGCGCTTAGTCATGGACGCAATGCGCGAGCGGGTGAGGCGGGTGGCGGCGAGTTGCACGCGCGCGGTGCGCTCGGCGGCGAAGACGCGCTCGGCGCGCTCCTCGCGGGCGTCGGCGTTCTGGGCGACGGCGCCGCAGCCGACGGCGGCGAACGGTGAGCCCTGGGCGCCGGCTCGGGCCCGGGTCTGGGGGAAGCCGGGCACGTTGACAGCGAGCGCGGCCACCAACTCCATGCCGCCGCGCACCGCGCGCCAGTCGCCGGACAGGGCGGAGAGCTGGATGCGTGTGCGCTCTTCGTCGGTCAGGCGCGGCAGGAGGGAGCCCGCACACCAGATGCCGAACTCGTCCTCGCCGACGCAGACGACGGCCGCCATGGTGCCGGTGTTGTCGTAGTGGGCGGTCGCCGCGGCGGGGAGCGCTTCGAGGCTCGCGTGGCCGGTGTCCATGGTGATGATGCCGACTTCGCGGATCCCACCGCCCTTGGTCTCCAGCAGGCGCGTGGCGTAGTAGGCGTAGCCGGTCTGGGACGGGGGCGCCATGATGCAGCGCTTCTCGACCCCGATGTGGCAGACGTTCCACTGGGCGAGGTGGCCGAAGACCCGGTCGCCGGTGACGGTCCACGGGGTGCCCTCGGCGAACGGGGGCCGGTTGAACCAGGGAGCCGGCGGCTTCCAACCGTCGGGGGCGAACTGGCCGACGGCCAGGGGCGTGGTCGACGAGCGGATCAGGGAGGCCGCAGTCTTGGAGCCGTTCGACCACGGGGGCTTGATCTCGGGGTCGTCGAACGCCTTCGCGGCGCGCTGGTAGAGGGTGGTGAGCTTGGACTTCAGGCCCGCGGTGGGAGCGTTCGTACCGCCCCGACCCCCCTGGACGACGGATGCCGCTGCAACAACGGCAGCCCAAATGATTTTCAGCTGACCGTCGATTACATCAGCTACGGGGAACTTGAAGTCTGCGAATTCCCTACTTCCACCGGCGGAGGTACTCCACGGCTCGCTGGAGGTTGTCGATGCAGTCGCCGAGCATGCCAATCCCTGAGTTGCAGTTCCGGCAGAGGAGCCCGCGGAAGCTCCCGCTGTCGTGACAGTGGTCGAGGAAGGCGCGAGATCGATCTCCCCGGCGGAGCTTCCCTTCGAAAGTGAGGGGATGTTTACAGATCGCACACTTGCCGTCTTGCTCTTCGCGGAGTCGGCGTACGACTTCGACGTATTCGGCGCCGTACCGTCGTTTGTACTGCCACTCCCGGTCGCGTTGGAACGCCGCGTCGTAGTCCTGTTCCCAGTGCGACCGCCCCCGGTTTGCAGCCGTGGTCCGTCGATGTGTGGGGATACAGTCTCTGCACCGCTCAGCGCGGCGGACCTTGAGGACACATCCGCAGTCCCGGCAGTGGAGATCCGGGAGCGGGCCGCGCTTACGTTCTGCTTGGTAGCAGCGCTGGCAGATGAAGCGGTCGTGTGCGTCGTAGCGGAATTTCCTGCGGCTGGAGAAGTCGTCGCCGCAGAGGACACACGTGTCGCCCGTACCGAGAACATCTTGCATTCGTCAATGTTATCGGCAGACGCGACACCCCCCGTACCAGATCCAACTAGGAACGCTTGGCCGTACTTGGCCCAGTTGATCTTGCCCTTGTCGCCACTACCGTCGCTACTGGCCCAGCGCGCGATACGTTTCCGAGCTGCCGCCGCATCCCAGGACCGGCCGCGGTCGGCGAACGGCAGGGACGTGTTGCCGATGGCCGCTGCGGTGAGGGCGGAGGTGTCGGTCAGTGGCTCGCCCTCCACCTCGGCCGTGGTGGTGTAGGAGGAGACGAAAGCCTCGGGGAACGCGGGCTGGGAGACGAGGGTGGCGCCCATCAGCCGCCAGTCGCTGAAGACGATCCCCTGGTGGGAGGGCAGCTCCTCGGGGTCGTCACTGGCCGCGTAGGAGGCGCAGTCGACCAGGGCCCGGTTCTCGCCGATGCAGCCGATCTCGTGGGAGTCGTCATCCAGGTCCACGCTGACGAAGCGCAGCCAGTTCTGGTGGACCTTGCGCGCGACGTCGGCCGCGCGTTCGTCCTCCATGTCGAAGCGGCCCTCGCCCATCAGCAGGTCGCCTTCGATCCACACCCGGTCGATTACGCCGACGGGGACGCCGCCTTCGTGCCCTGGGGCGAGGGCGTCTTGGTACAGCAGCGGCAGCGGGAGGGGGCGGGTGCGCGGTACGCCGTCGCCCGGCCGGGCGAGGAGTCGCCGGTCACGGGAGGAGGCGAAGACGCTGAGCGGGGCGAGTACGCCCCTCCACGTGCCGGGGACGGGGGCCTCGTCACTGCCCTCTGTCGTCGAATTTGGTGCGGTGTCAGTGGTTACGGTCATCATCGCCTCACGAAATGACGGTTTGGGGCGACTTTAACCTTTGATCACAATAGGGTCTCTTGACCCATCCGATGGCGATATGTCAGTTTCACTCGGGTTCGCGGACAGGTCCGCCCACTCCGGGCACCCGTGCTCCGCCATCACCGTCCGCAGCAGTGCCGGATCGTGCGGCTTGCCCTCACGGATCAGCGTCCGCACGTAGACGTCCACCAGCTCGTGCGTGCACGGGCACTCCGGCAGCACCAGGTGCAGATCCCGGTACGCCCCGGCGAGCATCAGGTCCGTCTGCTCGGGGTTCGGCTCCAGATGCACGTGGATCTCGTGCTGCGGGATGCTCCGGTACTGCGCCCGGACCGGCCGCGGCTGACGGGACAGCAGCCAGCCGCCCGCCTTGTCCAGCGCCCGGACCGCCGCCAGCTCGACCGCCTTCTCCAGCGCTGCGGCACCCGGCGCGCTCGGCCCGGCCGGAGCGCCCTTCTGCTTGGGCTGCGGCCGGTTCTTCGCGCCCTCTTCGACGGGACGGCCCGACTTCTGCGGCGCCTTCGCTCCGCCGGCACCAGAGGTCGCGCCCCCGGCCGCCGACGACTTGTTCTGCTGACCCTGGCCCTGTTGCGGCGGGGTCGGCGAGGCCGCGGCAACCTGGTTCTTGGCGTACTCGCGCAAGTCTGGGGTGTCGATGCCGAGCAGCGGCAGCAGCAGCGGGGCAATGAGGCCCTGGGTGGCCACGATCGACTGGAGGACGTGGCGGTTGCGCTCTTCCTTGGTCGGCGCGTCTTCCTCGCCGAAGCCCAGCACGGAGCGCAGCGCGTGTTCGCCGAGGGCGCCTTGCTGATACGCCTGGAGGGCCTGCTGCGGCCGGTTGGCCTGCTGCACCAGGTCCGACACGTCGTACCAGAGCGCGTACTGCTCGGGGTCCTGGACGCCCAGGGCCTCATGCGACGGCCGCAGGTACTGATACGTCAGGGCGTCGCAGATCAGCGCCAGCAGCGGCTCAATGTGGATCTTGATACTCGACTCTTCGAGCGCCCACACGCTGTTGCCGGTCCAGAAGACGGTGCCCTCATGCCGGGCCAGCCAGGTCGTGTTGGGCGTGGTCGGGCACCAGATCGTTCCCGTGTAGAACGTCGCGGCGACGTTCCCCTTCTGCAAGGGGAACTGGCCGCGGCCACTGAGCGACAGGTCGCGTGCGTCTTCCTCGGTGTCGGTGAGGATGTGGAAGTAGCCCAGCTCCGCGGCCAGGAGTTCCTTGGAGGTCACCCACATCGGCACGCCGTGCCGGGAGCGCACCGGCCAGCGGTGCGCGTATGTGGTCAGGGAGTGGTGGCCCTCTCCCTGGATCTCGACCATCGGTTCGGCGAGCACATCCCAGGAGTTGATCTCCTCGCACGGGCCCCACTCCGGCAGGCCAGTGCGGTGGTCGAGGGTCATAACCTCCTCGCCGGGCGTGAGCTGGTCGTGGGTCTTCCAGCCGTCGCGGGTGAGGATCTGGGTGGTCTCCGGCACGCACCAGTGATTGATGTCAGCGATGCCGAGCAAGATTTCTGCCGGGATGTCTAGACCACTCGCGATGCGTTTGGTGGCCGCGTCGCGCAGGTCGGCCGCCGCGGCGTCCAGAGGCGTGGAGAAGGAGAAGTGCTTGATGCCGTTCCCGGCTTCGGCCGGGCCGCGGACCACGATGGGCACGACCGCGCTCGCGCTGCCGCGGTCCTTCAGCGGCGTCATCATCGCCTCGATCAGGGAGGCGGTGAAGGGGTCGGAGTGGATGGGGTTGATGCCCTCGCCGGAGGCAGGTTGGGGGAAGGTCAGCTCGTCGGGGAGGAAGAGCAGGCCAGCGCCGGCGAGTCGGGATTCCGCGGAGGCGGAGATGTGCGCGGAGAGGTCCAGCAGCTCCTTGCAGGCGCCGCGCAGCGAGCGGACGGGCGAGTCCGGGTACCAGTTCCGGCGCGGGTGTGGGCGCCAGATGCGGATGAGCGCGGCGTCGTCGGTGTCGATCTCCACCGGGTCGGGCTCGTCGGGCTGGGTGATCTGCATGGTGCCGGCGGTGGAGTTCGCGACCTCCGAGGAGTTGACCACCTGCCAGATCCGCTCGTGGTCCTCGGGGTGGTCGTATCCGCAGATGTACGTCTCGCCGACGAGGTTGATGTGGGTGGCCAGGCGGCGCAGCATCTCGCCCTGGCCGATCTGTCCGCCGAACAGCTCGTAGTAGGGCTGGAGCACCTTGTCCATGCCCGGGTCGGAGTTCTCGATCGCCGTAGGGGCGGCGGATCCTTCGGGGTCGATGCGGCCGATGTAGAGCCGGGCCCGGCTGCACGCGTTCGCGATCCAGCCGATACCGAAGCGCAGCTCGGGAACGGAGTCGTACAGCTCCCACGCGTCGGTCTGCCAGTCAGCGGCCTGTGAGACCGGTCGTACGCGGTCGCGGGTGATCAGCGCCGCGGAGGCGATGGTGGCTGTGCCGAGGGTCCGCGGGACGTGGTGGCCGTCCTCGGGCAGCACGATGTCCCGGGTGTGGGTGACCGTCGACCGTCGGGTGAGGCGAGGCAGAACAGGCACTGCTCAGATCACCTCGCGTCCAGGTGCTGAGCGGCCAGGCCGGTGAGCCAGGAGAGCGTCAGGAAGCCCGCTGACCACTGGTAGGCGAGGGTGTCTCCGTACTCGATCGCGGCCGGGGCGACTCCCGCGGCCACCCAGATCGACATGCACCAGGGGCAGCCGATCAGCTCGTTGAACCAGGGCCAGAAGCCGGTGGGCTCGGCATCCTCGTCTGCTGGCGTCGCCTTCCTCGCGAGCCGATCACGCAGGGGGAACGTGATGCTGTCCCTGCCGATGAGGCGGGTGATGCGCGCGGTCGCGCCGAGTGCGGTGAAGGCAGTGATCGGGTCCACGGGGGCGAGAGTACTTAAAACCGGACATCGCGCCCTGTAACAGTCATACGTGGCGTACGCGAACTGTCGTCATGAACCATTTCAGATGTCACCATTGGGGATGGGATGGATACGGCTCATCTCCCTCTTCTGCACCTGGACCTACGCCATCTGGCAGGAGCCCCCGGCGGGCTACGCGAACCTGCCCTTCTACCTCGGCATCTTCGGGACGGTCATCACCCTGCGACTGGAGGAGGACACCACGCCATGGCCACTCCACGACTCAACACCAGCGCCATCAACTTCCTGCTCAAGGGGCGCGGAGGGCTCGTCGACCGGCACTTCTCCCGGCATGCCGCCAACGTCGAACGCGCCTGCAAGGCCCTTGCGCCGGCGGAGACCGGCCGCCTGAAGGCGTCCATCACCACCAGGCGCACGGTTGCCGGGCCGCTGGTGATCTGGCACATCGGCTCCCCGCTGCGGTACGCCCAGTACCCAAACTGCGGAACCGGCGTCCACGTCGGCCACGGTCCCATCTGCGCCAAGCGCGCACCGAAGCTGGTGTTCGTCTGGCGCGGCAGGAAGTGGGTCGTCGACTGCGTCTCCGGCCAGCCGCCGCAGCGCTTCATGATCGAAGGTCTCCGGCGCGGCCAGCCGTACCCCGTCACGCCGCTTCCCTGCTGAAACACGCAGGCCCTCGTCTCCGCCGAGACGGGGGCCCACACACGCATCACGCCACCGCGGGCAGCTACCCAGGCCATGCGCATCTGGTGCACCCGAGTGCCCAGCGCTACCCGGGCCGGGCACAACAGCTCCCCAACACTCACATTCTAGTAGCGTCCGACATAATACGGACGGTGCCACCGGGGAAACCGGCCTGCCGGTGGTAGCACCGCTACACCACAGCGGCCATGGCCGTCTTCCTGGTTTCCTTCGCGGTCATCGCTCTTCCCTTGAGCGCCAGGTCGCGATAACGGCACATCTCATTCCAACGCGTGCGCACCTCGGAGCCGCCCGGCTCGATCCACCCGTACTGCTCGCCCAGGATCACCACCTCGTCAATGTGGTAGCCCTCCAGCTCGCCAACGACCACGGACGCTTGCGGGCCGTAACCATCGGACTTCATCCGGCCGATGATCTTACGCTCACGCCCGAGGAGCCTGGCCGCCTCCCCCGCTGTGAGGAAACGCTTTGGCGCCTTGATGTACCAACGCGGCGGCTTCTCATCGCGCCGTGGCCGTCCCATACGGTCGGCGTTCGACGGCCGCCCGTAGATGTCGATACGGCCGGTCTCTTTGAGCCAGCGCGTGGCCCGTTGCGGCGCCCAGCCGGGCTGGAAGCCAATGTAGATGTCCGGCTGCGGGCACCAGCGCCCCGCGGCCAGCTTGCCGAAGGTGGCCTTCTTGATTCCGGCGCGACGGTAGATGTCATAGCCCGCCTGGTAGCGGACGGGGTTCTTGCTGGTACGGGTCATGGTTCCTCGCTCGTCGTGACGTCTAGAGCAGGTGCCACAAGCAAGTGCCCATCGTACTTCGAACAGAGCAACGATGATCCTCTTCATGGTTGCTCTCGGCGCGCAAGGGGTGTGTCCTATTAGTGGCATCTGTACCGTTCAAAGTGGTTTGGGGATCTCATGGGGAGCGGCACCGTCCGGCACGCCATGGACCAGCAGGCCATGGGGCAGTGCTGGTGCCCGCTGCGCCACCAGCGCCCCGCCCGGCGCGGCGTGTCAGGGCCCCACGGCAGGGCCCCCGAGCACCGGAGGCACCCCGCCATGGGAGATACCCCCGATCCCGAGCCCGCATCGAACCCCGAGGCCCCCAAGGAACCCACCCGGCTGAAGAGGCTGAAGCGCCTCCTGGTCTGGGGCCGGAGGAAGTCCAAGGACAGCCCGCCAACCCAAGGCACCCCTGATCAGGGAGCCGAAGGAGAGACACCATGATCGTCATGGCACGTGGCCGCGGCGGCAACATCGCCAACCTCCGCAAGGGCCGCAAGTCCAACTCCAGCAAGAAGAAGACCACCAAGCGCGGTGGCGGCCGTCCGTTCGCCGCGGCCAGCGGCGCGTTCTCCTACAGCCCCCGCGGCCGGTAGTAGATGGACCTCCACGGCATGTGGTCGAAGGGCTCCCGCCGCACCGGCGGGAGCCCTTCGGGGAGCGAGACCGCCTTCGCGCCGAACCGGTGGCCGCTGAAGCCGCGCGCCCGGGTTCCCGAAGAAGACCCCACAGACCCGCAAGACAAGGCCAACCCGGCACTCGACACGTCAGCCTCCGGCGGCGAATCCTCCGGATCGCACGGCACCGGCCGCGGCAGAGACGGGCGCGACAACGGCAACCCGTCCACCAAGGACATCACCGTGCGGCGCAATGATCATCACGCCGACGACAACTCCGAACCCTACGTCTCTACCCGGCGTGACTTCGACGGGCGCCGCAGCGTGCGGGGCCTGCGCTCGCGTCGCCGTCGCGAGCCGGGCAGCGCCCGCGAGGAGACGGCCACGGAACCGGAGGACGAGCCCGACCGCCCGACCGCCGTCCACACCGCCACAGGAATCAGCATGGACGACTTCCGACCCACCACCTTCGGCACCGAGGAAGGGCCGCAGCCGAACCTGCCCGGGACGAAGCCGCTGCGCTACATCACCCCCTCCAGGCGCGGCCACGCCGGGCTCGGCTCCGCACGCTCGCGCAAGCTCCCCGGGCCAGAGCCGGTCACAAGCCCGCTGCCCTGCCCCGGCTGCGAAAGCGGACGGTCATAGGAGCTCAGCCGGCGAACTTCGGCGTGGTGCCTCACCATGGCCGCTTTGACCCACTTTCATCCGGTTCATGGCCCCACGCCTCGGCTCCCTCTGCTCCGGATACGGTGGGCTGGACATGGCAGTCCAGTACGTCTTTCCCAACGCCCGAACGGTCTGGCACTGCGAGAACGCCCCCGCACCCGCGGCCGTCCTCGCCCATCACTTCCCCGACGTGCCCAACCTGGGCGACCTGAAGACCGTCGACTTCGGCGGCGTCGAAGGCGTGGACATCCTCGCCGCCGGCTTCCCCTGCCAGGACGTCTCGATCGCCGGTCCCCGTGACGGGATGCGCGAGGGCAACCGGTCCGGGCTCTGGCGGGACGTCGCGCGGGCCATCGAGATTCTGCAACCGACCTGGGTGGTGATCGAAAATGTCCGCGGCCTCCTCTCCCAACAGGCCCATGGCGTGCTGGAACCCTGCACGCGGTGTATGGGACACACGAAGCCAGAACATCGACTGCGGGCACTGGGAGCCGTACTCGGCGATCTGGCCCTGCTCGGGTTCGATGCGGAGTGGTTGTGCCTACGCGCATCGGACGCCGGTGCGCCGCACCGTCGGGACCGCACCTTCATCCTGGCCCGCCGCGCCTTTGCTGAAGACCCCGACCTCGAACATTGGCTCCAATGGCGGGACTCAGCACCCGGACAAGCGCAAGCTCGGCGGCCATGGCCCGACCTTGGCCGACGAAGTGGAATGGGTGCTGTTGCCGACCCCGTCAGCGTCGAACCCCAACGAAGCCGAACCCCTGGAGAGCTGGGAGGCGAGGCGTCAGCGGAATCTGGCGAAGGGGATCAACAGCAACGGTCAGGGGATACCGCTTGGAGTGGCGGTCCGAATGCTGACGACTACGGATGCGGGATCGTCTGGGGACGCTACGAGCAAGCCATCCGCCGCTGGGAAGAGCTGATCGGCCGACCGGCGCCGTGCCCGATCGGATGGGTGAAGACCGGCCGAAGGATCACGCCTCAGTTCGTGGAGTGGATGATGGGTTTGCCGAACGGATGGGTGACCGCCGTCCCCGGCATCACCCGGACCCGTCAGTTCACCACGCTCGGAAACGGCGTCGTGCCCCAGCAGGCGGTGATGGCATTGACCATCCTCCGCGAGCGCTTCGGCCGCGAGGACATGTGCGCGGCACAGGCCGTACAGCTCCTGCTCGACCTGGCGCCGGTTCGCTGACCTTAACGAGAACTGTGATCGGAAATTCTTGGGCACAGACCCCCTGCTTCAGCTGGGGGTTCGCCCATCTTCGCAACGGAGCCGCGCAGCGGCGGAGTTCGCTGCGGTGTCAGTGGCCCGCACTAGGATGATCACGATGGTTTCCGGACCATCTTCCCGCGCCGGGCTGTAGTCCTCGGCGTCACCATCGTCCGGCTCGGTGCCATGGGGGCTTTTCTTGAAGAACCCGGAGAGCCTGTTCTTCGGCCGCGCCGTGTCCGGCTCCTTATCCGTCTTCTTGCCGGTCTCACCTGCGGTTTTCAGCTCGGCGGGAGTCTCCTTGGCCGCGCCGGTGTCCGCGGTGGAGTCCGGCCTGCGGAGTGTGTCCGGCCTACGCGGGATGCGCGGGGTGTCCGGTTCACCGCCTTCGGTGCCCAAAGTCTCGTCGGGATCAGGAAGCACCAGGAAGGGGCCATGTGGCCACTTGCCTGTACGCAGGCGGGTGTCATCCGCCATAGTGGTCAGCACTCCTTGCGTCATGGCTTGGAGAGAAAGCCCTCGGACGTACCCGGCCAGGTGGACCGAGGGCTTTCGCATGTCTTGAGTTGACGAGCCTATAGGGAACAGAGGTTCTAGACACGCCACTTGAAACGCTCGTGCATAGCGGTGCCTGGAGTGTGTACTTCCAGTCACCGCCCACACTCCGGGTCCTGACCAACTACCGCGCCGATCTCATCGCCGCATAAAGCATCACGGACTGTACGGTCGACGTGCTAGTTATCGACTACGATCCTGAATCGCTTCGAGCCGCGATGCTTGTTCTGTTCCTGCTGCTCGTTCCACTCCTGAATGCGCATCTGGCCCCACCGCAGACCATTGCCGAACTGCTGGGCCAGCGCCCGGGGCTCCAGCGGCTTGCCTTCGGCGACGGAGCGTCCGTACGCCTCGCGCGCGTCGGACTGGTCCTTGCGGGCCTTCTCCCGGGGACCGAGAACTCCACCGCCCTCCCATTCCTTCTTCTTGTCGTCGTTGTGGCTGCCGTCGCCGCCGCCGTCATCGTCGTGGCTGTCGCCGTCGTCGCCGCCCGACGCACCGCCATGCGCCTGGTCACCCTCGGACTTCCCAACCTGGCTCGGCTGGTGCTCGGCCGCAGCATCCTTCTCGGGCTCGGGCACCTTCACGTCGGCGGAAACCGTCTGGGCATTCTGCTGCTCCTGCCGCGGAGCCGGAAGGGGGCCGTCCTCGGGGTGCGGAAGCGCGGGCTCCTCGGGCTCGGGAACCTGTTGCCGGGCGGGCGGATCCGGGTCGGGGTCCGTGTCCGGGCCCTCGGACTTCCCTGCATCCGGCGCGCCCTGGTCCTGGTGCTCGTCGGCTGCACCGGTACGCGGGAACTCCTCCCGGCCCTCCTTGCGCGGGTCGTCCAGGCCCGCGTCTATCGTCTGGAAGGCGAGGTGGCGCTGCGGGCTGGGCGAAGCCGGTTGGTTGTTCTTCTTGCAGTATGCGGCCATCTCCTCCCGAGACGGCTCGACCGGTGGCAGTTTGGCGGCGCGCTGCGGCACCGTGCGCGGGGGAAGGGGGAAGAGCGGCTGCACCGGTTGCACGGCGCGCACCAGGCCATCGCGGATCTGATGCCGGGTCTGCCGGGAGAGGGCGTGCGCCTCGGGGGCCAGGATTTCGGCGGTGTTCCACACCTCGGGAAGATCCATCTTGGAGAGATTGCGGGCCTGGCGCCGCTCGGCGAGCCGATTGGTCAGGATCTGGCGGCGCTTGGGGTCACCGCCGCAGCCGCGTGACGCGTGCCGTGATGCCCTGCGGTGCAGGCGGGAAATGGTGCGCTTCTTGAAGAAGCCCTGCTTGTCGTCCTCTTCCATGATGGCGAGCACGGCGTACAGCTCGACGGCTTGGGCGAGGTGGCGGTCCGCGATGATCTCCTCAGCGGTCCGGTTGCGCTGGGCGAGGCCCATATACGCGAAGATCCGGGTGCGCAACTCGCGGCCGATCTGAGCGGCCATGGAGTTGTTCTGCGCTTCTGGCTTGCGGTGCTTCAGCTCGATGCCCAGCATCAGGTGCCACATGAACATGGCCATGATCGGGCCGAAGAATGCGCGGACGACGCCGATCCAGAAGCCGTTGGAGACCTCGAACGCGGGGACGATCTGAACGCTGACGACGACCTTGACGAGCGTGCCGGGGAAGCCGGGGGTGTGCTCGGGGCCGTTGAGGTTCTGACGGGCCATGAATACCAGGGCCAGCACACCGAGTTCGGCGACGCCGAACAGAATGCCGCGCTCCCACCTGTCGGTCATGCCCATCTTCCCGGCGAAGCGCCAGGAGGAGTCCGCGGAGAAGAGGGTGAAGCCGAGTGCTGCGGCGAAGCCGAGCGCGACGGCGAGGGAGACCTTGCCGTGCAGGAAGAGGATCGCCTTCTTGCCGCCCCGGTAGGTGTAGTAGGCGAGGGCCACGGTGGCGATGGAGCTGAGGACTGCAATGGTCGCCACCATCGGATCGGGATGAATCTCGGGAAGATGGTCGAGCGGGTTCACGTGGGTCGGGGGTCCTATTCGGTGGCGGCCGAGTAGCCCGCCGGGGGGATCACCCTCCCGGGTTGGTGACGGCTACGGGGCAGAGGGTGAGCAGCGGGCAGGTTGCGCAGATGACCGCGGCCTCGTACTGGTCCTCTGGGTCAGGCCGAAGAGAGGCTGCGAGGCGGCCATACAGGTCAGGATGTGCGATACAGGCGGCGATCCCCTGGTCGGTGGGGAGCGTCCGCGCCGCGTGGAGCATCTGGAGCTTGCGAACGGCCTCTGCCGATACCTTGTGAGGTTGCTGAGCCATGTGGTGCTCCATGTTGTTCTCATGGGCAGTATCACACACTGTCCCGGACTAGCACGTCAACCGCATAGTGCGTAATACTGACCCCATGAAGATTGTCCTGATCAGCCAAGCCAGGAGAGAATTGGGCAAACTCCTCAGAGATGCCCAAGAGGACAAAGAGGTCCCATTTACTGTGAGCCTGCGGCACTCCCCGGTATGCGTCGGCGCGCCGCGTGAGTGGTTCAAACGCGCCTGCCATGGCCTCGATCCCGCCCCAACGGTAAGGCCGGGCCTCGCCGGCCATAACGCGCAGCGCGCCCGTCTGCAACAGATGGTGCTTGCGGTCGCCGAGGAGGGCGCGTTCATCGAATTGAAGCGGGTGTGGGGAATGGCGTGTGTGCTCGTGCCGATCCCTTGGTACAACGAGCGGGTGAAGGCGATCGGCCCTCCCATCGGCGAGAGCACGCCCGAGCTGAAGGAGAGAGCGCCGACAGGCAGACAGGAAGACGCGTGAAGGGGGCCGCAACCAAGTGTGGTTGCGGCCCCCTTCGGGCGTTGTGCTGGTCACCGGAGCGCCGGATACTGTTCCTAGCGGTGGTTTGTTGACTTCGGGTTCTTCTGGCGGTATGTGATTGCTGGGGGTGGTGGCGGTGGTAACTGCCCGGCGGCCGTGTCCGCCTGCGCCTGGTCCGCTGGAGGGATACGCGGCCCGGTTTGATGATCTGTTCTCTTCGCTGGCTCAGCGACGTGGGTTTCGCGAGTACCTGACGGGGCTGCTACTGCCCAGAGATCGCAACAAGACGCTGACCTGCCTGGCGGGAGCCGAACCGGTGACCGGTGCCCAGCATCGGGCCGTGCAGCGCCTACAGTTCTTCCTCTCCGAGTCCCGCTGGGATCATGAACGGATCAACGCCCGCCGCCTTCAGATACTGGTGTCCAATCCAGCGACTGCGCCGCATCCGCAGGGGGTGCTGGTGATCGACGATTCCGGTGATCGTAAGGATGGCAAGGCCACCGCGCATTGTGGGCCGGCAGTGGCTGGGACGATTGGGCAAGACGGACAATGGTGTGGTCACCGTCACAACGCTGTGGGCCGACGATCGGGTGTATTACCCGTTGCACGCTGTTCCTTACACCCCCGCGCATCACTTCCCCAAAGGCCGCAATGACCCCAGTTTCGCCACGAAATTGCAGATCGCGGCCGTGCTCGCCCGCCAGGCCGCGGAGACCGGAACGGTCTTCAGGGCGGTGGTGGCCGATGCCGCCTACGGGGATCAGGACGGCTTTCGTGGTGAGCTCTTCGCTGCCGAGCTGCCGTTCGTGATGGCGCTCAAGCGGCGCAGAGGCGTCTGGGCCTACGGGAATGAGGCCCATACCCCGATGGAAGCCGCCCGTGAGTTGGCCTGGCACGGCCCGGATGCCCCGGGCGACTGGAGTGCGGTGACCCGCACATTCCGCGACGGGCACACGACCACCTGGTGGGCCGCAGACGCCCAGCTGGGGTGGTGGGGACCGGACGGCACCACCCGGCTGGTCGTCGCCACGACCGACCCGGGCAGTCTGCCGGACAAGTCGACCTGGTACCTGGCCACCAACCTGCCCCGTCCCGGCTCACCCCGCGAGGCCGACAGTCCCCACCCGCCCGCCGATCTCGCCGAGATCGTACGGATCTACGGAATCCGCAACTGGATCGAGCAGAGCTACAAACAGGTCAAAGACGAACTGGGCTGGGCCGACTTCCAGGTCCGCTCCGATGCCGCGATCCGCCGCCATCAGACGCTTGTGAACTGCGCGTTCTCCTTCTGCTGGGATACCTGGTTCGACGATCCAACAGCCCAGATGGACAAACCTGCCACCGACGGCGACCGCCCCGAGCGGCCAGAGAGGGGGACCGTGCATACCCCACCAGCCCCTGCCACCCTGCTGGCCCCAGGCCCTCCGCGCCATCCGCAGCTGGCTGACCCCCACGACCGTGTTACGACGCTGGTGGCGAGCCTGGTCCGACAAGCCCCCACCCACCGAACTCCAAACCATGATCAATACGCTCGCAAGAGGCCAACCCCTCAACCTCTACACCCCGATTTAACAAACCACCGCTAGGTGCTACGAGGGAAAATGGGCGGAACGCCTTTGTCGGCGGAGTTCTCGCTGAACACGCAGTCGCAGTTCTGGCAGTAGTAGCGGTGAGCTAAACCGCTGACCTCGTGACGACAGTTGGGGCAAATGCCGGTGGTCGTCGGAATCGGAAGGTGATTCGTTCCTCCGGCGCCGTCGGGCGGCGCGGTCGTCGCCATCACCACATGACGGCCAGCGCGATCCCTGCAAACAGGAAGACCGCGGCGACGACCACGTCACGCACTTCCGTCGACGTCGGCCTCCACCGACCGCGCGAGCGGCGCGGGGAGAACCAGATGATGCCGTTCGGGCGCGACGGCGTGGCGCCCGTGAGATCGGCAGAGTGCACGTCCATGCTGGGAGGGTCCTTTACTCAGATAGCTGCTGGCTGCTGTGTACGCGTGGACTCTTCGGCGCCCCCACTGTGACCAGTTGGGGGCTCCGTAGTCTTAAAGACTACCCCGAAAACCGGTACTGGCAATCCCGATATTGCCAGTACCTATTATGTGTGCAAACATTCGAGCCATGAGGAACCACCAGCAGCGAAACGGGCCCCTCTCTGATGAGGAGCGCCAGGACCCCGAGATCCGCCAACTCATCGAGGTCTTCGGCGACGTCGACCTCCTTGAAGAAATCCTGTACTCGCTGGCCTTCGAGGTGCGGGACACCATGCTCACGGACCTGGTGGAGAAGGCTGGTGACCGCGGCCCCGGCCGCGGCCTGTCGATCCGGATCGGCAACGAGCTGAATCAGACCGAATCCGCGGTCAGGGCAATGAAGTCCAGGACTCGGCGCCGCCGGAAAAACGGTGAGCAGATGAGCGCCCAGAAGTTCAGGGCCGTTCGTGCGGCGCTACGCGCCGCTTCCGTCACCTACCGACAGGTCATGGACGAGGAGGGGCAGGAAGACGAACGAGTGGCATGACGCCCCGGCGCGCCCGGTGAAGGGCGCACACTGCGATCAACCGGTACGAGTGCCACCATCGTGGACACGATGCTCGTCCCGCCCCTCCCTCGCAAAGCTAAGGCCCGACCGGTCACCAAAACCGGCCGGGCCTGCTGCTCGGCGAGCTGGACCCGCGACCTCCTTAGCGGGTACCCACGCTCCCCCAGGGGGCCGTGATTTCCCAAGGTCACGAACCCCATGACTCGCGTTGTGGCGAGTCGCTGCCCACTGTTCGCTCAGATCAGATAAGGCTCTTCGAAGGTACACCATGCCCCGGCTGGCGGTACCGACGAAGGCCCAGGAAGGCCAGAAGTGACCTCTGCCACTCCCCTTCGTCTGCCTCATGCTGACGACGACGGGCCACAGGTCAGCTTCACCGTGCAGTCCTGGCGCCGGATCGTCCGGACCGTGCTCGGGGACCCGAACTTGACCACGCTGCCATGCCGGCGAGATCTGCTGCTGGTCGCGTACGACTTCGCCGCGCTCTGCGATGTCAGCGGCAGGGGCCCGTACTCGGCCAAGGAACGCACCGGCCGCGCGCGCGACGACCGCCCGGACGCGTCACTGTGCGAGCTGACGGAGATCAGCAAGGTGCAGACAGGCCGGATGCTGAAGCTGCTGATCGCCTTGGGCTGTCTGCGCCAGGTCAGGCAGCCCGCGATGGGCCGACAGGCCGTCTACCAGGCCGTGATCCCCTCCGGGGGCCCCGAGTCCGTCGGCCGGTGCCTGGCGATGGCGGCCGAGCTGGGCTTCAGGCCGAGGGCGCGCCGCGACATGTCGAAGCAGAACGACGCCCGCCGCCAACGAAAGGCCCACGAGGACGCTCTCCAGGTGCTCACCGACATCCCCCAGATGGCCGTGGATGAGCCTGTGGATAACTCGAAGCTGGGGGTCATGCAGACGACCCCTTTGGTGGGTCATGCGGACGACCCACCAAAGGGTCATGCGGACGACCCCCAGAAGGGTCGTGCCGATGACCCACCTCTTCCTATAGGGGGTCTAGGTAATAAGGGATCTATCTCTACGTACTCAGGTACAGGTTCCTGGGGGGCTAGTCCGGCAGCGCCAGAAGAAGATCAACAAGGGGGTGGGGAAGACCGCAGGCAACCGCCGGTCACGACGTCGGTCATGACGGTCGACGGTCGGCCGTCGGGCAATCGGTGGGGCACGGCCGTCTCGCAGGCGGCCATCCGGCAAACCGGACGTGACCGGATGCGCGCCGAGCTGGCCAAGGCCAATCGCTGTCAGGGCCTGGACGGCATGGGCTGCCGACACGACCGGCCGGTCTCGCCGAGCAATGACAAGGGCCTGTGCATCCGCTGCTATGCGCTGATCGCCGGGCTAGACGACAGGCCAAACGGTTGAAGAGCACCCACTATCGTTCGACACCCCCGAGATGCCACCGCCGCATTACGGCACCGAGGACGGAGACCGCCGCTCATGACCGCCCAGCACGATCACGGCCCGTACGACTGCGTACCGATAGCCGACCTGGACCGAATCACCGAGGTTGCCGGCGACCTGAAGATCCCTCTCTCGGTGGCCGCCTGCTGGATGGCCATGTGCAAGGAAATGCGCCGGCAAGAAGCGCGCGGTGAGCTGGCCATCCCGTACGACGCCGCGGCCGAGGTCGGCATCGCTGCTGCATACCGTCGCGGCGAGCAGTGGGCAGCCGACTTCTTCCGCTCGATGTACGCCCCGGCCCTCGGGGATCTGTGGGATGACTCCCTGCTGGATGTGCTCGCCACCGCGGCTGAGGTCAACGGCGACGGTGTCACGGCGGCGAAGGCCGCGCTCGGACTGCTCGATGTTCCGCCGCCCGCCATGGACTCGTCGGCCCTCCAAGGGGCTCCGGGGCAGCAGTCCCGTCACGAAGCATGAGATGTACCTTTTAGGATCATTTCGGAACGTTTCCGGCTTATCGCCCCAGACGAAGTGGCGGCCGTGAGATGATCTCCCAACCCACGCCGTCTCGCCGGCGCAATGCGCCGTCAGCGACGAAAGACGGCCGCACTGCCAGGCGCGGGCGAGCTGGGCGGCGGGCGCCCTCGCGGGGCTGAGCCCACAGGGCGCCCGTCCCGGACGATCCGCGCTTCACGTTATTGCCGTGTACCTGTCAAGCGGCTTGGCCGGCAGACCCGGAATCGTATGTGGGAGGGAACCCTTACGCGGGCGCGCGCGACCGATTCGTTCTCATTTGCGATGTGCTGTCAGTGGGTGCGCGATACGTGCGGGTGTACGCGCGTTCGTTGTGATCGTTAGTGATCGCTCCGATTGCTGGTTCCCTGCCCCCTGTGCACCCC
>Ga0105042_100014_pt1 | contig 27304 bp, 52 predicted proteins | sample LS_165metaG_FD_91487 | JGI IMG/M metagenome (GOLD analysis project Ga0105042, IMG submission 91487) | Switchgrass associated microbial communities from Austin, Texas, USA - LS_165 metaG | ecosystem: Host-associated > Plants > Phyllosphere > Phylloplane/Leaf | place: USA: Austin, Texas | collected... | reverse complement strand
GCGTGGGATGGTCCGGTCGTCAGGTGGTGGCGCTGAAAGGCGCGCAGCGAAAAGCCCCAGGTGTTGAGCCTGGGGCTTTTCTGCTGGAACGGAAACCGTGATCAGAGTATCACTCCCACGACTTCTTTTCATACTCCACTGCGCTGTACCACTTCTCTCGGTTCTCCATCAGGGTTCCGCTGTCCACCATCGCGGCCACTGCGGCAAGCTGGGCGTGCACGGCAGCCGTGGCTGCGTTAGCCTGCGCCTCCTCCCAGTGCTTGTGCTTGATGTCCACCGCAGCGCTGATGAGGTACATCTCTGCAATGCCGTAGTGCTCTGGACCGCTGGTCACTATCTCCACTCCTTCCTGAAATACCGCCGCTTACTGGGCTTCCCATCCCCCCGCCGCACCATGTTGGCGCGCTCATCTTCATCCGTTCCACCCCAGATGCCATCCGGCACCGGGGTGGATTCCAGTGCCCACTGGAGGCAGTCCGCGATCACGGGGCACGTGCGGCACACCGCCTTAGCTTGGTCAGCCTGCGCGCGCCCTGGACCCTTCAGGGATGTGGGAAAGAACAGCTCAGGGTCTACGTTCTTGCACTCCGCCTCATCACGCCAGTCCACCGCTCTTTCACCTCCCACAAGCCCGTTCACGTCAATGTTGATCCAGGTAGACACCCTCACGCCGCACCGTTTTCCACAGCCAGCTTGCAGCGGTCACAGACCACCAGCTCTTCTGCTTCGTCGTGGATGAGTACGGCCAGGGACGCGCACATGGCGTCGTGCACCGCCCGCGGCACGATGGGGCTACGGTTAGGCATTCCTTCTGTCCAGTACCACCGCACGTAATCCACAATGCGGTCCCCCGTGGCGATGTCGTGCGCCAGTTCATGTAGCCCACTGGCTACGGAACGTCCATGAATGGACATAGTTCCCCCTTGATTGGTTTCCGTTCTGAGAAAAAGAAGAAAGGTGGGCACAACGGGAGCGGGTTTTTCACAGCACCCCCGCCGCGCCTCTAACCTTTCGGTAGTACAAACTCTAGCACTGTGTGTGCAGAGATCACAAGGGGTTACTTCACTTTCCGTGGCGGGGCTGGTACCGGTCGGTAACCAGGCGCCTTCGTGGCTGGCTTCGTCACTTTCGGTGCGGGAATGGGCGTCACCCCATACCCAGGCGGGTACTTCTTCCGGTCGTGGTCGTCATCATCGCCCGGCACGCACCCGCTCAAAGTGAGCAGGAGAGCAGCACCCACCAGCAGCGCTTTCACCTTCCCACCTCCTGGAGATAATGCGCCCGCACGTGGCGTGCGGAGCACACAATCAGTGCGACGGGCGTACCCACCAGCACTGCCGCCACCGCGGCCAGGAGCGCCATCACGCGCCTTCCTGGACCACGGGGAGCACCTGGGTAGCGTCGTAGGCCTCCACGCCCACCCACGGGCGCCGGTAGCGCTTAGCGGAAGCGGGCTCATACGCCAGGGAGTACTGCTCCGGATTCTCCACGCCCGCGGCCTGAAGGGCGGGGCGCAGGTGGGTAGTGGTCAGCTCCTCCAGGATGCCTTCCAGCCCCAGATCTCTGGCGGTCTCATCGTGGATGGGGGTGTCCATGTGAGCGGTGGCCATGATGTCCTTCAGTGGGTCGCTCATTTCATCCCCAACTTCCGCTCCAGGTTCCACGCCGCCAGGCGCAGGTCACTGCACACCAGCTGCGGGAGGGCATTGCAGTGCTTACGCTCATACACCGTGGGCTCCATCCGCAGCTCTTCTGCCAGCTGGTCCAGGACTTCGGCCACCCATTCCGATTCCATACCCACCAGATCCCGCTGCCGGCAGGGCGCGCCGTGCACAGCCCAGGTAACCGCGCCGGTAATGCTTACGCCGAACAGCCCCAGACGGTGGGCGGTGGTATCGCCCTTCATCGTCCCGAACCCTTTTTCGGCTATGAGACTCGCGGCCTCCCGGATCACCTCAGGCGCCGTCTTTGATAGGGTTTTAGTGCTCACGGTGTTTCCCTTCTCTCCATGTTTCCGCAGGTCACGCCTTCTGCCGCCACGCTTAGGCTGTCTGTTGTCATTCTTCAGGGTACGAAAAGGCCCCAGGCTGATTTCTCAACCTGGGGCCGATTTGTGTACTAGCTACCGAACGGGTTCATGTTGGCGTTCCACCACTCAATCGCCAGCTTCGCCTGCTCCGGCGTAGCGGGCTCCAGGCCCCAGGCAACCGGGGTGGGCGGAAGGCCCGTGCCGCCGCGGCTGATCCAGCGCGCCACGTCCTCATCCGCCAGAAGCTCCGCCTCATTCTGGAAGCGCTTCTTGGAGTTCAGGACGGGGTAGAGGTGGAGCGTTCCCCGCATCGGGCGCTTCTCACGGAAGGCCTTCTTAGCCGCGTTGGCGATACCCGTCTGAGACCAGAACATGTCGTCGTAGGTCTCGAAGGTGCCGTCTGCCTCCAACACGGTGGTGTTGATGCTCCACCGGTCCTGGAGTTCGTTGCTGTTGGGCTTCGTGGTCTGCGTGACCTCAGTGGGGATCATGATGAGCAGCTTGTGGATAAGCTGACCGATCTTCGGGAAGTTGCCGCGTGTCGGGTCCAGGAACGGGTCTGCGGAGTTGGCGGACGACGCTTCCGGGGCGAACGGGTCAACAGTCATTTCAGATGTCCTCTCTCGGGACTACTGGTTTTCAGTGGCGTAGACCTGCGGTCTACCCGTGGATAGTCGGGACTCGAACCCGATGCGCTCTCGCGTCAGCATCCATGCCTACCCGTACATGACCCGCGCGAGTCATGCCCACCCTCCTGTTTTTCCGTTTGCCCGCCATGCCTAGGTCATGCGGCCAATCGTGTTAGCTTCTCCGGAGGAGACGAAGCTGTGGGCTGCCGGGAGTCGAACCCGGTTAGCTCGCCCGATACCTCTCGGGACAGCCCTGGTGGCGTGCACTCCACCGTTTCCATCGTCCCAACGGTTAGGACTCTTTCGAGTTCTTCCCCGTCCCCGCTGGGAACTTCTATAACCTAACACCTTCCTAGTAGCTACGCAACTCTGGTGGCCAACTTTTTTCTGATGGCCGTAAAACCCCAGGTGTAGAGCTTGAAGGCGCCCACCATCATCCACTTCGACACCAGCCATGTCAGCTTCATCAGGCCCATGAAGGCCTGGACGAACGGGCCAATGAGCACCCGATACCAGAAGGCGAGACGGGGGTAGGCGCGGGCGAAGGTGACCATGGTGGGCTCCTAGTGGCTAGCTGAGCTGCTTTTGACGTGCACGGCCAGTCTGCTCTAGCTCCGGCGTCCACAGGCCGGCAGCATTCGCCTCACGCCAGATTGCGGACAGCTCCTCCACGGAGTTGGCGGCGCGCAGCCGGGCGGCGTAGGGCGACTCCACGCGGGAGGAGGCGATGGGGGTAGCAAGATCCTTGCGCGCCCGAAGCTCCCGCACCTGGCGCACGACGCGGCAGGCCTCCTGCCCCACCTCCAGGTCCACGTCATACAGGCTGCACTCAGCCATCCCTACCGGAAGGTGAGCCACAACAGCGTTGGTCTGGGAGACTGCGGGCATGGGCACCCAGTCGTCTTTCTCTGCATCCCAGTAGTGAGTAGCCATGCTGTACAGCGCCAGCTGGATAACGATGTCCAGCCAGCCGTAGTGGACGTTCTTGGCCGTCTTCACGTCGCCAATCTGGAGATCCGCCCCCAGGCTCCCCAGGCCGTAGATGCGGTCCAGCTTGCCGCAGACCTTGAATTCTGGGATGGCCACAAACAGCTCAATGAACTGGGAGTGCACGGTGATCTCTCCGGCGTCCAGGGCTTGCTGGTAGGCCTGCACGTCCCGGCGCTCCTCTTCGGTGGAGAAGAGGGAGATATCTTCCCCGCGGTCGTGCTGCTCCGTCAGGTCGTGCATCCGGGTACCGCGGTCGGCGCCGTCCTTGATTCCCGCAACGTCCTTGGCTGCGTTGATCAGCTTGGAGAAGGCGCCCTTGTGTTCGGACACGTCCCAGGCTTCGGCGCCGCGCAGAAGGGAAGGTTGCATGGCCAGCCCCTTCGTGAGCATCCGCTCAGCCCAGGCGCTCAGCGCGGAGGAGTCCGAAAGGGTCTTGGCGAAGGTGGTCACCCGCGTCCAGGTCTCCGGCTTATTGGTCTCCGGATTGAGGAGTTTGTACCGGTAGTTACTCACGAACGGCGCGCGGGTAGAGATCTTGTCTGGCTCACTGAATACGTCGGCCATTGCGACTCCAAAAAGTTAGGGTGAGATCCCGTAAGATCCCACCCTAACATATACCTACTAGGTGCACTACTGCCGCGCGAAGAACTCCGCAATGGGGTCGATGCGGCGGCTGGCGAACTGGCCATCTATCAGGGCTGACACGTCACCCTTGCTGGCACCTTCAGGCACCTGGATACCCCGGGACTTGCACAGCGCCAGCTGCTTGTCACTGGGCTTCGTCTTGCGCCAGGATGCGGACTTGTTGAGGGTCATGGAGCCTGAGGCGATGCCGCCCGCCATCTCCACGGCTACGTCCTCACCCCACGCAAAGGCCATCTCTAACGACAGTCCGCGGTGGTTGGTGATGTCTCCCCCCCGCCCTTCGCGCCGCGCGTAGGAGTCCTTCGTGCACCACACCACGTCGTAGGTACCGGGGTCGGGGTCGGTATTGCCATACCCGTCGCACTCCATACATACGAAACCAGGAGAATCGGGATGCACGTTTTCATGCGTACCGTCCTTGCACCAGAAATGACCTTCACCTTCAACACACTCTCCCCCCCGGCACTCACACTTCATCTTCGTCGCCGGGATCACGAACACGTACACCGCCTGCGCGTCGGTGCCCGCGCTCAGGAACCAGGTGCCGCCCGCGGTCTTCAGCCACACGCGGGAGCTGGCGTTGGCGGCTGCCAGGGGATCGAAGTCAACCGCGCGGATGGGGCCATCCAGCACGTAGTCCGGTCCCGGCGCCTCACCTTCGCCCGTCTCCTCCATCCCCTCCTCTTCTTCCTCGCAGTCCTCATCCTGCTCACACAGGATCTTCTGCCACTCCTCTTCGTCAGACAGGTCAATGAGGCTGGCCAGCGTGTGGCGCCCGGAGATGCCCACCACATCCAGAATCAGGCAGTCCTGCCCTTCCCGCGCGATGGTCAGGTCAGGGCGCAGTCCCCGGCCAACCATCTGCTGGTACAGCGGGGACGACTTCGTAGGGCGAGCGACCACCACGCAGGAAACCCGCGGGCAGTCGAAGCCTTCGGTGAGCACCATGCAGTTGGCGATGACCTGCGTTTCCCCGGACTCCAGGCGCGCCAGGATCGCGCGGCGCTCCTTCGGGTCCAGGGCGCCATGGATCACTTCAGTACGGATACCGGCTGCGTCCAGCTCCTCAGCGAAGACGTAGGCGCTGGCGACGGTCGGGGCGAACAGGACGCCCGCGCGGTCCTTGGCGTGCTCCACGTAGGCCTTCGCCACGGTCTCCGGCGCTAGCGACGCCTCCAGGGCGCGCCCCAGGTCACCGTCTGCATAGTCGCCCCCCTTCTTCTTCACCTTCGCCAGGTCCAGGTCATCAACCACGATGTGCTTGCCGCGCGGCGGCACCAGGTACCCAGCGCGAATCATGAAGCTGATGTCTTTCTTGTACGCCACCCCCTGCCAGATCTTCGCCAGGGAGGTCTTGTCAGAGCGCATCAACGTTGCCGTGAAGCCCGCGGCCTTCCCGCTGGCGGGCATCGCCGCGCAGTCTTCGCACCCCTCCTCCGGCACGCTCAGGGGGTAGCAGGCGGGGCATACGGGCAGGCAGCCGTAGTGCCGCAGGATGTCCACGTAGGTCTTGGCGGTGGCGTGGTGGCACTCATCCACGATGACCAGGCCAACGTCTTGGATCTGGTACCGCTTCTTCGGGTCGCGCAAGGACTGGACGGAAGCCACGATGACATCGGCCTTCGTCTGGCGAATAGGCCCCTTGACAATGCCCACCTTCAGGTCAGGGGCGGCGTCCTTGACCTTCTTAGCTGCCTGGCGGATCAGCTCATCAGTGTGCGCCAGGATCAGCACCCGCTTGCCGGGAGTCTTGCTGACGTACCCCTTGGACAGGTCAGCGAAGCACACCGTCTTTCCCGCGCCCGTGGGAAGCACAACGGCGATGCGCTGCGCGCCATCGGTGAACAGCGCCGTGTTGATGGCGTCGTTGGCGCCCCTCTGGTAATCGCGGAGTTTGAGTGACACAGGCTTCCTCCTGGGGTCATCCGGCGCCCCCTGCCGGGTGGCTTGAAGTGGGGACTGGTCGATCATAACAGGAACCTACTAGGTGAGCAATGTAGGGCACGAAAAAAGCCCCGCCGAAGCGGGGCGATTTCCGGGGGTGGCTACTCCTTCGCGCTGATAGTCATGCGCTTTTCGTACTCCGTGATGTCGTCCACGCTGTTCTCGTCACCGAAGAACGTCTGCACCCAGTCCGCACCTTCGCGGCTGAACTCCATGGAGTGCTCCTGGCACATCAGGACAGACAGGCCCGTGTCCTGGTTCACCATGTGGCCAATGCCCATCTTGTAACAGTCAGGCGTGCTGTAGTTCCACCGCTCCGCCTCGCACATGGGCGCGTTGGCGGCGGCACTGGCGCCGCGGGCACTCATCCAGCTCTTGGCTACCGCCTGGCGCATGACCAGCGGCTTAGGCTTCTGTGCCACGTAGTTGTCCAGGAGATCCCAGACGGCTTGCGCGGACTCCTTCGCGCCGGAGTTCTGCAAGGTCAGGATGGCAGTGCGGATCTTCTGAACGTCGATGTCCTTCATGGTTTCCGTTCTCCTTAGCTAGCTGCGGGCGACGGTCGCGCCGCCCTGGTTCTGGTACTTACTCCCCAGCTCCGCAGAGCCATACGGGCGCCCGGCTGGACGGTCCAGCTGATAGAAGCAGATCTGGGCAATGGGCTGTCCCACCGTGATCTCCACCGGGAACTGCCCCAGGTTGTACAGCTCCAGGGTTACCTGCCCATGGAATCCGGGGTCGATGAAGCCCGCGGTGGAGTGGATCAGCAGTCCCCGCCTACCCAGGCTGGACTTTCCTTCCACGCGGGCGGCTATGTCGTTGGGCAGGCACACCCGCTCGAAGGTGTGCGCCAGGACGAACTCACCGGGCTCCAGGGACCAGCTGGCGCCGTGGGCGTGGGTGAAGCTGTCCCACTGCTCGCTATCGCTCGCCCAGGTCACGTGCCCACCCAGGAGCAGGTCCACCGACGCCGGCTGAATCCGGCAGTCTTCGGGCATCGGGTCGATAATGGGCGCGCTGTGGAGGATTTCTCTGATGGTGCGGTCACTCAGCAGCATGGATGGCCTTTCTGGAAAGGTGGGGGGCTTGCGCCCCCCCGTTGCCACTACAGAGCCTTGACGATGGCCTTCAGCTTGACGTTCTCCTTCTCCAGGCGCTTAAGCTCCTTATCCGCGTCCTTCAGAATGTCCAGGATCATGTCAAAGATCAGTTCACCCAGCTCGCTAGCCGCCTGGGCGCGAGGGGTCTCAATGTTGGCCAGCGTGTGCATCAGGATTGCCGTACCGAGCATTTCCTTCATCAGTTCGGCCTCTTGCTTGTTCACGGTTTCCGTCCTTTGTTAGTTATCCGAATAGTTCGTTGAGCTGGTCTTCTGTGAGAATCTGCCGCTTGATCGTGCCGCGGCGGGTCAGACCCCATTCCTTACCCAGGAAGCCCATCGCCTGGAGTTCGTCCAGGATCTGCTGGGGGGTCATCCGGGCGCAGGTGGCGCCCTGGCGGTTGGTGCCGCAGCTCAGAAGGGCGTCGGCGTGGGCGGGGGTCAGATCCGAGTGGTTGGCGTAGGTAGCCGCAACCGGGATGGTCTGGGCTTCGGTGACTTTCCGGCTGATCATCCCGGTTACATTGCTCATGTCGCGCTCCTTCGTTTGACTTCCGTTCTTCCTTACATGAGAAGCCTAACAGGAACCTACTAGCTTTGTCTAGCGGGGGGTGCGGATTTTCCTATCCACTGCTCCAGGGCCTTAGCTACCAGGGCGTCCGCCGCACGGTGGTCGAATTCCTCCAGATAGCCGTCCTCATCGAAGGTGCCCGGCAGAATGCCGGCCTTCGCCAGGGCGGTGTACACCTCGTGTTCCCAGGAGGAGTTACCGAAGGGGCGCTTGCCGCTGAAGCACTCGCCTTCCTTCCATACCTCCGCAGCCAGCTTCAGGAGGTACTGCGCGACGGTGTGCGCGCCCGCGTCGTTGGTAGTCGGGTCCATGGGGCACATCAGGACGTTGACGGAGGTGGAGCAGCAGCCGTTGTCTTCCATGATCACTTCTCTCCAGGAATCGAAAGTTTGACCTTCTTACCGTCGATGCGCACCCGCGGTCCCGTCAGCTTGTTGTAGATGATGTTGACCAGTTTGCGCAGGTCCGACGCCGTGCAGTGGTGGGCGTGCGCCCGCTGGGCAAACTCCGCACGCCCCAGCAGTTCATCTAGATCTCCAGAGCAGGTGGGCACCAGCTCCTTATTGCAGTCTCCGCAGGAGACTTTGAATCCCGTTACGTGTCTATCGGTTTCCATTCCAGGCTCCTTACTTCTCTAGCGGGTAGTGGTCGCCAACGCGGTATCTCTGATAGTCGACGGGGGCTACGCAGGCATCGCCCCACTCATCGGGATTGGGCGAGTAGACGACGCGGTAGCACTCGGGATGGAACTGTGTGGTGGGTACGCAGGTGGTGGTCTTGCCGTTGGACGTGCACTGCGTGCTTGTGGTGGTGTACGCCGGGCTGTACTCCATCTTCGTGATGGTGCCCGAATCTGGCTCAACGATCTCGTGATGGATAGCCCATGCCGCATATCCCACAGCGGCAGCCACGCACGCACCCATCAGTGCGTAAAGGGCTCTTTCCACGGCACTGCCTTTCTTAGAGAGGGTGGGGGGCTTGCGCCCCCCGTGGACTACCTAGAACTTCGTGGCGCATACCGGTCCAATGCCCGCGGCAATGGACTTCTCATCCGTCAGCGGCGCCGCGCAGCGGCAGCAGACCCCATACAGCGCGCCGTACTCCTTCGCCTGCTCCAGGGTCATGCGGTCATCGCTCGTCAGGAGGCGAATCGCGCCAGCGGCATAGACGAAGCCGCCTGTGGTGAGTTCCTTCGCGTAGAGCTGGCCGGAGCCGTGCACCGCGCGCTGAACCTTGAAGATCCGGCTGCCGACTTTGTACATGCCCTCCGTGGCGGGCGTGGCCACCGCGGGCTCCTCATCCGGGAGGGTGGCGGCGTAGGCGTTGAGGGCGCCACTGACAACCTTGCCGACGTAGCAGAGCCGAACTTCGCGGACGCTGGTGTGGTTTTCCTGGCAGTTCCCGCATTTGATGTTCGCCATGTCGCTCTCCTTCATCGGTCTCCGGGTGCCCCTCCCGGAAGGTTTCCCTTGGGGCATGTGAATACCCTAACAGGAACCTACTAGGTTTGGCAAGTGGGGGTGAGGGCAAAGAAAAACCCCCGTCCGAAGACGGGGGTTGATGCAGGATGGTTCACCATCCAAATAGTGGCCCCACGACGTGAAGCGCGCGGTTGGCGCTGGCGGCGCGGACCACCAGGGCATCAGCGTCGTGGTTGGGGACGGTCTCCCAGCGCTTCCAGGCGTCATCCTTCGTGAACGGCCCGGCGATGTTCTTGTCAATGTCCACCACGTACCACTCCATCAGATCCTCCATGCGTTGGTTTCCGTTCTCGCTTACTCCTTAATGCTAACAGGAACCTACTAGGTTGTCTAGGGGATGCGCCGGGGCGGCGCGCTGGTGGTTCGCTGCTCCCCCGCCAGGGCGCGCAGCCCCTTCTTCTGGAGGTCTTCCAGGGAGGTGCGGGGGCCATGTGCGGAGATGTCCAGCACGTAGCGGATGAATTCGTGCGCCACGTACAGCTTGTGGTGCAGGGAGGGCACCTGCACCGTTGCCTCCTCCAGCTGCTGCGCCAGGGTGGCGCGCTCACCCTCCAGGTAGCGGATGCGGTCGCGCAGGCTGACGACAGATTCAGTAATCACCTTCTCCAATTCTTCCGCGGTGTCCGCGCCCACCTCCCTGCCGTCGTGTTCGTGCGTGCAGCCTTCGGCGTCGCCCCATCCGTTGTACGTGATCACTTCACACGTATTTCCAGGCCATAGCCGTAGTAGAACGGGTTGCCGCACGACCAGCCCACCGTCAACTTCAGAATGTCTCCCATGTCCGCGTAGACGTGCCAGGTGGTGTACTGCTCCGTGGTACCCACGCCCGTGATCACGTGGTTGACGCTTTCCGGATGGAGCAAGAATGCCCCCACCTCCGTGTACGCGCAGCAGTCGTTAGTGTCCGCCAGCTCCACACGCTTACCGTTGTCCAGCGTGATCACAGTGGTTCCGCTTGACTGCTCAACGGAGACGATCCGATGTCCCACCACGTGGGTAGCCAGCTCCGCCACGTTCTCCGGCATGGTGCCGTCGTCGTAATCGTCTTCCAGCTCCTCAACGGGATACCTGGTCATGATGATGCCTTTCTGCTGTGGGTGAACAGGCGAACCTAACAGATAACTAGCCAGCGCCCTGAGCGCGAATCCTTTTCGATCCCGCCGTCACCTTCGGATACGTACTTCCCGCAGACGCAGCAGGTGCCGGCGTACTTGTTCTTCGGTGCACGGGTAGCCACCGAAGGGCGCATCTTGTCGTATGTCGCTCCAGGACTGCCGCATGGCGGCTTCCAGATGGCCACTCAGCTCTCCACTCTCTCGGCTCCCAGTAGGTCCGCCAGAAGCGCTTCTTTGTATTTCAGCTCCACGGGCGGCAGCGGTGCCCGGTATGGGCGGTTGGCCTTGACGGGCGTGGACTCCGCCTGCTCCGTCCACAGGTGCCCCAGGTCCGGGTTGGAAATCTCCCACTCGCCGCGGCCATCGCAGATGATGGCGCTACCCACCAGCCACACGGAGCCGTTGGGCGCTTGGATGTAATCGCCCGGCGCCAGTGCGCCCCAGGTGACATCCCAGAACTTCACGGCTTGATCCGGTCCAGGATCACCGACAGGGAGGTAAAGACGCTCTCCAGCGTCGCCTGGTAGTCGTTGTCCCATTTGTCCCCGGACTGATCCAGGCAGACCTCTGCCTTTTTGTGGGCGGCTTCCAGCTCTTTGATGAACTCTCGTGTGTCCATAGAGAGAACCTAACAGGTATCTCCTAGGTCTTGTCAAGCAGGTAGGCCAATGCTGACAGAAACCTACTAGGTCTGATACTCTCGCGGGGACACGTACCGATCACCACGCGAAGGAGAAGGACATGGCACGCGAAGCGCTGTACACGGAGCAGATCTCAGGGCTTACCACGCCCACACAGAGGGGCAGGCTGGACTACCTGGCCGAGACTCACCGGGTGAGCTTCGGGACCATCCTGCGGGAGGCGGTGGAGGCCGGACTACCTTTCATAGAGGCCCGTTACGCTGCTCTCCTCCAGCCGGACGCCACCGAAGAGCAGGCGAGTACCGCGGGCGAATAGAGGAGCTGCCGGGGCAAAAAAACAACCCCCGCGTGTGGCGCGCGGGGGCTTCGAGACTCATAGGGAGCTAACAGCTGTGGACAACGTTAACACATCAGAGATGTTCCAAGCAGCCGTGCAGTACATCAACATGGGCTGGGCACTCATCCCCGTAGAAGGTCTGAAGAGCCTTGACGGGGATGAGTGCTTGTGTGGGGCTTACCCCTGCGGCCTGGGCAACAAGAACGCCGGCAAGCACCCCGCCAAGGGGCGGATGGGGTGGCAGCGCGGCCCGGCCATGGATATCCAGGAGGCCTACCACACCTGGGAGGAAGACTGCCCCGACTACAACATGGGGGCGCGCACCGGGGAGCCTTCCGGGTTCTTCGCCCTGGACGTGGAAGCCGAAGGCCTGGCGGAGCTGGCGGAACTGGAGGCCATCCACGGCGCGCTGCCGCGCACTAGGGTGCACCGCACGGGCGGGGGTGGGAAGCACTTCTTGTTCCGGATGCCAGATTTCGACGTGCGCAACAACCAGAAGAAGCTGTCCACCTGCATAGACATCCGGGGTACGGGCGGAATGATCGTGCTGCCGCCTTCGGTATCGGCCAAGGGTATGTACGCCGTGGAGGTGGACGCGCCGATAGCCGATGCGCCAGCGTGGTTGCTGGAGTGGCTGCGGTCGCGGCTGAAAAGTGAAGGGTTCGACGTGGGGGAAATGACCGTCATCGAAGACCTGCCCCAGTACTCGGACCTGTCGCCGGAGCGGCAGTCCGACTGCCAGCGCTACGCCCTGGCGGTCATCACCGCGGAGGCAGAGAAGTACGCGGGCGCGCCCCCCGGTACCGGCAACGGCGCCCTGTTCGATGCCGCCTGCAACATTCTGGAGATCGTCCAGAGTCCGTGGAACCTCTACACCTACGACGACGCCAAGGGGTACCTGGAGAACGCCAGGAAGGAGCGGCTGGTGCGTCGGCCTGGTGGAGGCCAGGACGAAGAGGAGTTCAAAAAGACGTTCATGTCCGCCCGCTCCAAGACTCTAGGCAAGGGGCGCCCCATCCCCGCGGACAGGCGGGAGTCTTTGTTGATGGATGTCCCTTTCTCCCCAGCTGATGGAAGTGAGGGTGGGTCTTCTGCCAGCTATGACCCGTTTGAAACGCCCGGCTCCTACGATCCCAACGCGGACAAGCCCGCGGCAGCCGACGCCGTAGAGGCCATGCTGGCGGAAATGCTGGACAGGGATGCCCTGGACCTCATCCCGCCCCCCCAGCCGCTCATCTTCGATGTACTGGACAAAGACAGTGAGACGTGGCTGGTGGCGCCTTCCGGTGGCTTCAAGAGCTTCGTGGCGCTGGACATGGCCATCCACGTGGGCATGGGGCTGCCGTGGCGCGGACAGCGAACGGTGCAAGGTCTGGTGGTGTACATCGTCGCCGAAGGCGGCAAGGGCATCGGTATGCGGGTGAGCGCCTGGGAGAAGGTGTACGGGAAACGTTCCAGTGGCGTGAAGTACCTGACGCGGGCCATCCAGGTTCAGGATGAGCGTAAGGAGTGGGAACACCTGATTGAGGCCTGCCGACGCCTCCAGCCGGCCATGGTCGTCATCGACACCCAGGCCCGCGTCACGGCGGGCCTGGAGGAGAACTCCGCGAAGGAGATGGGCATCTTCGTGCGGGCAGTGAGCGCCCTGAAGGAGGCGACCGGAGCCTGCGTGATGGTCGTCCACCACACAGGGAAGGCGGGGGCGGTGGGGCGCGGTTCATCAGCGCTGTACGCCGCGGCGGACACGGAGCTGCGCATCCAGCGCCCGGACAAGCCGGAGGAGCGCCAGGCGCTCACGGCAACCATCCACGCCTCCAAGCAGAAGGACATGCAGGAGGAGTCCGGCATCCAGATCCAGATGGAGAAGGTTGACCTGGGTTGCGACCCCGTGACGGGGCGCGCACTGTCGTCGCTGGCCCTCAAGCCGTGGGAGCCCTTCATGGAGCCACCGAAGCGCCCTGAGCCTGATCACGTGGCCAACCTGACGGACAACAAGGCCATGCTTCTGGATGCCCTCAGGGAGCACGCTCACCACGAGAATGGGGCCACCTCCGCAGAGCTGCGCACGTTCATTAAGGAGCGCACGGGAGTGGAGATCCCCCGCGGTTCGGCGGGTACGGCCCTGACGAAGATGGTCAACGACGGCCTGATCTACCGTCACGGCACCGCGCGGTTCGTCCTGGCGGAGTATGCCGGGGAGATGTAGACGCTAACCAGCAGGTCAGGGCACCCTTCGGGGTGCCCTTTCTTGTGCCCGCTGCACAGTGCGTGCATGAAATAGGTAGAGCGTCGCTTCAAGGCAAGATCAAAGCGACGTGATCTTCATTTCCGCAGGTCAGAGGGGCGACGCGATCTTGAGGCCAAAAAGGGGGGAGGCGACGCTATGTTCATCAATGTCTTCAAGATCGCGTCGCCTCGCGTCGCTTCCGGCGTCGCCTACTTGACCAGGCATAATAGTGATCGCGTCGCCTTGAAGCGACGCTATTAGGTTTGAATTTGGGTACCGGGTTGCGTGTGCGTCGCCCCGTGGGTCTCTCCCTTTAGGGAGACCCCGGAGAGGGGCGACGCCACCCGCGACCCGCGCGAGGATGAAGAACTGTTTGTAGACCTACTAGGTTTCTGTTAGCCTTAGCTCAGGAGGTGAGCCCGATGGACTTTGAGACGGAGCAGCGGGTGATGGAGCTGGAGAGGCTGGTTAGCCAACTCTCCGAACGGCTCAGTGACGTGGAAGCCGAACTACGGGGAGCTGCCGAGTGGGCAGCCGAGCAGAAGGAGCGCAACGCATGAAGATCGTCATTGAGGTCAGCCTGGATGAGACCGCCTACCGCTCACGGGACCGCAGAGTGGCTGGCCCATTCGGCACCCCTCCGTCACCCCAGGCGATAGCTGATCGGCTGGCAGAAACGATCCTGACGGGCTTGGAGGGCATCCCTAACGCGGTGACGGCAACCGTGGTGGCTGACGGCTGCCGGGTGGTGATCCTCCCTGAGACCTGCACGCCGGAGCCCATCCCGGCAGGCACCCTGCGGGCGGATGCCATTCGCCAGCTGGAAGACCGCGTGCGGGCGCTGGAGGGGTGGGCAGCCAGAGCGTGCGGCGACTACGAGTTCAGTGAGCACAACTCGATTGCCATCCGCCTGGGCTAGTAGGTTTGCACTCCCCATGCTAGAGTTAGTCCATACGAACGGAAGGGAAACCGAATCATGAAGGCGACGTGGGCGGCATGGATGCTGCTGGTGATTGGAGTAGGCGCAGGCGTGCTAGTGCCCTCCATTGCCACGCTGGCGGCCTCAGACCTCGTAACGCTGGTGGTTGCTAGGTACGCGGAAATGATCTCGCCTGTGGCGCTCCTAGGGGTGTTTGCGGGGGTCGCCCTGATTGCCTTCGCTCTGCCTACGGTGATCGCAGGTGACGGGCGATGAGCCAAGACGTTGCGCGACTGCTGGACGTGCTGCGCGCCCTGGGTGCCCGCACGGAGATCCCGGCAGCGGCAGTGCTCATCCCTGGTGAGCCACATCGGAAGATGCGTCCGAAGTTCTCCCGCCGCGGGCGCCACACGGTGACCTACCAGCCGGCAGAGGATGAGGCTGCCGAAAAGCGCACAGCGCGCGTACTGCGGGCAGCCATCAAGCAACCCCTGGTGGGCAACGTCGCCCTGGCTGCCATCTTCTACCGCTCAGACCGCCAGGTGATCGACACGGACAACCTGATCAAGCACGTGTGCGACGCCGGTAACGGCATCCTGTTCCTGGATGACTCCCAGGCCACAGCCACTGCCGGGATCATTGAGTTGGACGCAGACAACCCGCGGACGCTGCTGATGATCGCTGCGCACCGCTCCACCATGCAGCGCGGCGCCGACCACGGGAAGGGCTGCCCGGCCTGTGGCCAGTGGTTCTCCCTGGAGGGAAAAAGTGCCAGCACGCGCTTTTGCTCGCAGGCCTGCTCAGCCATCGGACGACGGAAGGATTTCACCCCCTTGGAGGTATCCACGTGAAAGCCAGACACCCGCTCATCACGAAGTTGTTGACGTTCCGGCTGGCGCTGGGGCTTCAGCAGCAGGAGGTAGCCGACGCGGGCGGCCTCAATCGCAACACCGTAGGGACCATTGAGAGCGGAAAGCGCGGGCCATCCCTGGAGATGTTCACCCGGTACTGCACCGGGTTGGGCTATCGCCTGGAGGTGGTGCCTATCGAGTCGCCGGAGCTGGAGGTGCCCACGCCCACCCGGCGCACGGACACCTACTCCATGCGGGAGATGGCCGACCTACTGAAGGTCAGCCGCTCCACCCTGTACGGGCTTATTCGGGAAGGGCGGATTGACTCGGTAAAGAATGGTCGCTTTCGCATCTTCACTCAAGAGCAGGTTGATAAGTACCTGAGGGAAAACGGAGAAGGTCAGTGATGGAAGTTCTGTGCCAGTGGTGCGACCCCGAAGATGAGGACGCCAAGGTGCCGCTGGTCATGTTCCATAAGCACATTCAGCTTATGCACCCCGACCGCATTCAGGAGATCACCGTGGAGGGGCATGGGGGTAATGATCTGGACGAGCTGAAAGCTGCCCATATGCATTTGGTGGAAGCGCAGTCCCAGTGCGACAGGTCGGATTACGCGACTGGCCGTGAATACAAAATCGTCAGCGAGAAATTGCAATTTCTCCTGGACGACCTTATGGACCTGATTTACATAGCCGAAAGGTTTCAGCGATGAGCAGCGCAGGCATCATGGAGCCCGACCAGGTGAAGTCGAAAATGAAGAAAGTGAAGGAGGTTATTGACGAAGACTTGCGCATTCCTGGACGCCCGCCGAAGGCCGGAGATCCCGAGATGCCCAACCCTGCCCGCCTGGTGCGCAAGACCGCCATGGAAGCGGGCTGGGAGGTGGAGGTTATCTACGCTCGCGGTATCACCCCGCAGCCCAAGCTGGTGCACATGTACGCCCTGCGAATGGCGCGCCTTCATCAGCGGGTGACTGCGGTATGGGAAGCCGACGCGCGGGCGGAGAAGACCGCCTGGAAGTTTTCCTATGCGGGCATCCTGGGAGTGTTCGCCATCGGTAAGACGACGGAGGAGAGCGTTACTCCGAAGGCGTTCCCGTTCCCGCTTTCCAGTGACGAGATGAAAGGCGTTCTGAAGGCGGAGCCGCTGCACCGTTCCGTCATCATGGACGGGCAGTACAACGCCATTACGAATGAGGATAAGGCGGAGTACCTGATTCCCGAATCGGAATTCAGGGCGCCCTACGTCAAGGAAAAGAAGCCGCGCGCTAAGAATGTGGACGCGGAGTGAAGACGGCAATCATTGTGGACGTGGACGGAACCGTGGCGCTCCGTCCACTGACGGAAGGTGCACGCGGCCCCTACGACTGGGGGCGCGTGGGGGAAGACATTCCCAATCTGCCCGTGATTGACGTGCTTCAGATATTGCGCAGCTATCACTGGCAGGCGGAATTCCTAGTGGTATCCGGCCGCTCTCAGATTTGCTGGAGTGAGACTCAGGAGTGGCTGCTAATAAAGGGCGTTCCGTGTGACCGTCTCTTTATGCGCGAAGAAGGCGATTACCGGCCCGACGTGGAGGTTAAGGCCGATATCTACGCCAACGAGATCAAGCCCTACTACAAAGTGCATTACGTATTTGATGACCGCAATTGCGTTGTGGATATGTGGCGGCATCGTTTCGGGCTGACAGTGTTTCAGGTAGCAGAGGGGAATTTCTGATGAGCAAAGTAACCGACCCTGAGCCCGCCCCCCTGGACGTAGAGGGGGTGGACGTAGTTGACCTGGTGAAGGAAGACCTGGATGAGCGGCGCCGGGTGGGCATCGCCACCTACGGCAAGCCGCTGCGTGCAGGCAACGGACGCCGGGCGCTGCGGGACATGTACGCCGAAGACCTGGACCGCATCCAGTACCTGCGTCAGGAGATCGCGGAGCGGGAGGCGCTGGCCGATCACCTGGAGGCTGAAGCCAGGGAAGCGCTGGTGTTGGCGTCGGTCGCCGGGTACGAAGAGGAGCACGTGCACCGCGGGCGCCACGCCGGGCTGATGTACGCGGCCTGCCTGGTGCGCGGTAACCACCCTCAGGAGGAATCGTGAAAGGCTGCTGGTGGAAGTGCCCACTGGCGTTTGTCGTGGGCGGGATCATCTCCGGTGTTCTCTGCACGTGGATTAGCGGATACTGGCTGTCATGACTGATCCCTTCACAACTCCTGGCGCGGATAACTTGCCGCCCCCGGCGCGGGGCGGGGATGGTCGCTGGCGTAAGGGCGTGGAGTCCCTGGAGCGCGACGCTGAGGCCTGCCGCATGTACGTGGCCGGCAAGACGTACCTGGAGATCTCTGAAGCTCTCGGCTACGGCGGTAAGGGCAACGCCCACAAGGCCGTCCAGAAGATCCTCCTGGAGACCGCCAAGCAGCCCGCCGATGAAGTGCGGGCGCTGCTGCGCGCGCGCAACGAAGAGATTTACATGATGGCGCGCGAGATCATCCAGAAGGAGCAGTACGCGCACAGTCACGGGGAGATCATCTATAACCCGGACGGCACGCCCATGGTGGAGCAGGAAGTGAAGCTCAAAGCCATGGACCGCATGCAGCGCGCGCTGGGTGAACTCGCCAAGCTCTGCGGGGCGCACGCTGCGGTCAAATTCGAGAACCTGTCACTGGAGGCTGTCCAGGCTGAGATTGCCCGCCTGGAGGCCGAAGCTATCGCGGAAGGGGATGAGCTGCCGTGAAGTGGGGTCTGAGGCTGGGGCTGTACGGGATAGCGGTGGTGGGCTTCTTCACGGTGGCCACGGTCACCCTGCCGGTTATCTGGGTGGTCGATAAGGCCGCGGGCGCCTACCGCAACATCACTGCATGACCGACATCCGAACGGAGTACCTGCGCCGCCTGGAAACGCTTCAGCTGATGAAGCGCAACCGGGCGGCGCGCCGTGCTCAGAAGTACCTCAATGATCCGGTGGCCTGGGCGCATGACTGCATTCAGTGGCCGGAAGGTGGGGGCCTAACGGCGTACCAGAACGAATCACTGGCACGCCTACCCACGGACAAGCGCGTGGCCAAGCGGGGACCGCACGGCCTGGGGAAGACCACGGACATGTCCGTGGCCACGCTGTGGTTCTCCCTGACGCGGGATCTGGCGCAGCTGGACTGGAAGGTGATCACTACCGCGTCCGTCTGGCGCCAGCTGGCTATCTATCTCTGGCCGGAGATCCACAAGTGGGCAGGCCGTATCCGCTGGGATGTGGTGGGGCGCGACCCGTTCAACCTGCGCACGGAGCTGCTGGCGCTCCAGTTGAAGCTAAAGTACGGCGCAGCTACCGCGGTGGCGAGCAATCAACCGGAGCGCATTGAGGGTGCGCACGCCGATGAGATCCTGTACGTCCTGGATGAGGCCAAGATCATCCCGCCTGGCACCTGGGACGCCATCGAAGGCGCGCTGTCCAACGCGGGTGATGACACCGCTTACAAGGCCTACGTGCTGGCGATGAGCACGCCTGGTCCGCCATCCGGTCGGTTTTACGACATCCACCGCCGCGCACCAGGGTACGAAGACTGGTCCACCCGTCACGTGACGTTAGAGGAGGCCATAGCCGCAGGACGCATCTCGCGCGAGTGGGCAGAGCAGCGGCGCAAGCAGTGGGGGGAGAACTCCGCGCTGTACCAGGGGCGCGTCCTGGGCAACTTCCACGCCGACGAAGAAGAGTCGGTGATCCCGCTCAGTTGGGTGGAGGCTGCTAACGAGCGCTGGCATGAATGGGTCAAGGCTGGCAAGCCCGACCCCGCGGGCGCGCAATGGGTGGGCGTAGACGTTGGCCGCGGCGGGGACAAGTCGGTGCTGGCTGTGCGCAACGGGCACGTGGTCAACCTGCAAGTGCTGGACCTACGCGACACCATGGCCGTTGCCGAAGCTGCCCACAAGATGCCGGGGCGCGCCATCGTGGACGTGATCGGCGTGGGCGCCGGGGTGTACGACCGTCTGAAGCAGATCACCACCTCCAGTACGCGGCCAGTGGCGTACACGGGTTCGGAGAAGTCCCCGCTGCGCGACCGCTCCAAGAGCTTCAGCTTCCCGAACACCCGAAGTGCTGCGTACTGGCACCTTCGGGAGCTGCTAGACCCCGAGTTTGAGCCCACGCTGTGCCTGCCGCCTGACGACCTGCTGACATCGGATCTGACGACCCCGAAGTGGGAGACGCTGCCCACCGTCCCGCCGCGCATCAAGGTGGAGAACAAGGACGACGTGGTGGAGCGCCTGGGGCGCAGCCCTGACCGCGGGGACGCGGTAGTTATGTCCCTGTATGCCGATGCCATCCGCACCCCGACGAAGTTCACGCTGCCTCAGGGGCATCTGCCCACCACCAGCCTGTCTCCGTTGGCGTGATCACGGCGCGTAACGTGGGTGTGGACCAAAGGAGGCATCAATGGTTACCAGAGCTGAAGTCATCCAGCGGGCGCAGACCCTTTGGAAGCCGGGCACCGTCCCCTACAGCCAGAACCACATCCACCCGGCAACCGGGTACCGGCAGGACTGCTCCGGCTACGTGTCGATGTGCTGGGGTATCCCGCTCAACGCTAAGGGCTCCTGGGGCGGGCTGAATACCGTGACCCTGGTGACCGATGGCTGGATGACGGAAATCGCTCCCGCTGATCTGAAGCCCGGCGACGCGGTAGGGATCTGCGGTCCAGGGTCCGCGGGCGACGCCGGCCACATCGTGATCTTCGAGCGGTGGGCGAACGACGACCCCAACAACGATGACTACTGGCTGTGGGAGCAGGCGGGCGGGCGCTCCGGTCCTGTGCGCCGCGTGCTGACCTACCCCTACGGCGGGCCATGGGGACAGTGGAAGTCCTACCGGTTCCGCGACATCCAAGACAGCGCACCACCCATCCCGCCCACCCCGGCGCCGAACCCAGGAGGTAACCCGATGCCCACTCCCTTCGATCAGATCAAGGACGTTGTGCTGATGAACGGTCCTCCTGGCGGCACGCGCCTGGGGGATGTCTGGGGAAAAACTCTGGGCAATGCCGAGAGCGCCAAGGTGGCCGCGCAGGCTGCCGCGCAGGGAGTCTCTGAGCTGCTGGCGCGCCCGACCACGGTGGCTATCGAGCTGCGCCCTGAGGACGTGCAGGCCATCGCAACCCTGGTGGCATCGCAGGTGACCGACCAGGTAGCCCAGGCGGTGGCGGACAAGATCACGGCGTGGTTCACCCGGTGACCGCTGCATACGAAGAGCCCACGGCGCGCATCGGTATTAGCCGCATCCTGGAGAAGGTGACCGCGATGGAATCGGCCATGGCGGTCCAGGCCTGCGCTATCCAGGCGCTCGTTGAAGACGTGAAGGAGCTGCGCCAGGGAGTGGATGGCCTGGAAGAAGCGCGCTTCCCGTGGAAGGTGATTGGTGGGCTGGTGGCCATCGGCGCACTTATCGTGAGTGTGGTGGTCGCTGTGACCGCTGGCGGTGGACCTCCTCCCCCGCCGCCACGATGAAGGGGGAACGACCATGAAGAATCCCGTTCTGCTGGTGATGAGCCTGCTGGCTGGCCTGAGCGCGGCGCTGGGGCTGGGGGTCTTCCAAGACCTGGTGAGCCCGACCGTCCTGGGCTGGCTGCTGGTGTCGCAGGCCGTGGTCACCGCCGTGGTGCAGTACTGGGTCCGCGGCCAGGTGACGCCTATCGCCAACCCGAAGGCCGCGGACGGTACGCCGCTGGTGAAGGTGGGGCGTCACTCCATAGACTCCTAGCGGGTACCGACCGCAGGAGACGTACCTAACCGCAGACCGTGGACTGGCCGATGCCCCAGTCCACGGTCTGTTTTTGTCAGTCCATGGACTGGTCTATTACCACACATAACAGGAACCTACTTGCTTTCTGGGAGATATATGACAGACTGAGTCCATGACCCGTTCGCAGACTGAGCAGGCGCAGACTGGTAGCCAGTCTGTGGCCGAGCGTCGCGGCCCGTGGAAGCGCGCCGCCTTCACTGTCCCTCTGATCCTTGTCAACGGCGGCGCCCTGGTGGGGCAGTCCATGTGGGCTTACGGGAAGCTTGTGGACTCCCTGCTGGCCGACCATCACAAGATTGCCGCCGTACTGGCCGTACTGTTCGCTCTGGCGCTGGAGAGCATTGGCGTCTACCTGGCTCTTCAGGCGCACGCCGCGATGATGGCTGACCAGGCTTCGGGCGGTCTGCGGCTGGCCAGCTACGCCATCGCCTGCGTCATCGCTGGACTGAACTACACCCACTTTCACGCTCAGTCCATGGACTGGGCTGTGGCGCTGGCCCTGCTCTCGCTTGTCAGTCCATGGTTGTGGGCGGTGGACTCTAAGGCCGCTCACCGTGCCCAGCTAGCAGCGCGCGGCATCGTGGACCCCCGTGGCGTGAAGCTCTCCAGCGTCCGCAAGCTGGCTGCTCCGGTGCGCTCCGCGAAGGTGTGGAAGTGGGCAGCCTGGGCTGGGGAGACTGACCCCGTGAAGGCGGTCCAGGGCTGGGAGTCCAGCCAGTCCATCCCTCAGTCCACGCAGACTACGCAGGTCAGAGCCACTATTGAGGTTCAGTCCACGGAGCCAGTCCACACGCCGCAGTCCATCCAGTCCCCGCCAGTCCGCGCCATTGAGTCCACTCCTGTCCCGGTCCAGGAGTCCACGGAGGAGGAGGTTACGGAGACTGTCACGGAGACCGTGACGCGGACCCAGACGCGGACTACGCGGACTGAGAAGAAGGCTCAGGTCTTGCGCGAGCGGGTGGAGCTGGTCCGCCAGTCTGCGGCCTACGCCGCTGCTGTGGAGTCTGGGACTGAGCTGACCTACGACCAGATTGGGGCGCTCATTGAGCGGACTGGCCGTGACGTGATCAAGCCCGTGTACCTGGTGCTGTACCGGGGTCAGTCCATCGAGTCCATGATTTTTTCCCCGAAGGCTTGACCTACTAGGAAACACTCATGCTAGAGTTAGTCCATACGAAAGAGCAGCCAAGCTCTTCGGGAAGGGGAGAGAAGTGGTTACCGTCACGCTCACCACGAAGGCCGGACTGAAGGTCAAGATCAAGCTGACTGAGGCCCAGGCCCGCAAGATGGAGAGCGAAGTGGGGGACCCGCGAGTGATCTTCGATCTCATGAGCGAAGGCAAGCACTACGAGATCCACGCGGACACCGTGCGGTCCATGGTCATTGAGGCCCCCGGCAGCCACACCAACATCGTCAGCGGCAACGCCCGCGTGGGGATGCAGGTTGGCAACGTCACCTTCAAGTAGGGAGCGACATGGCAAAGATCCCAGGCCAGAAGGCATCTCACAACGACATCACGAAGGCCAAGCAGGACCAGATCATGAAGGAGATCAAGGCAGCTCAGAAGGCCGACCACTGCACGGAGACGTTCAAAAAGAAGTAGGCGGAGGCGCTAGCTGACCGGACAGAAAGCTAGCGCCCCTCATTCCAGTCCGTGGCAACAGAAAGGAATCACCAGTATGGCAGACAAGAGGGTCGTAGCCGCCGCTAGCCGGATCAACGGCAAGGACACCTACAAGGCGGACGCGCAACTGAAGGCGCAGGCAGAAGCCCAGCGCCAGGCGCGAGGAAAGAAGTAAAGCCCACCATTCAAGCAATAACCCTGGAAGGAAACCACTGTCATGAAAAACGGAATTCAGCTCCTTATTGTCGCAGCGCTCGCGGGTATTGGTCTCCGGGAATTGGAGGCCGGCAATTACACCATGGCCGGATTCGCCGGTATGGGAATTGCCGCAGTCGCCACTCTCTCCGTTATCCGTATCCGCAACCACTTCGACCGTAAGGCCGTCGCCAAGGGATGAGCCATGAACAATCCGCGCCGCTATGAGATTCGCGTACACCTCTTCGGCTCCCGGTTACTGCCCAAAGATAAATGCCTGGTTGGCCTAGACCTCTCAACCGGACACGGAATCCAGGCGGCGCACGTGGAGCTTGACCGGATGCTAATGCGGATTGTGAGCGCGGCCAAAGTAAGGCCGAAGGACGTAAAGCACTGCCGGGTAGAAGTTCTGGACGAAGAAACGGAAATGGTCGTCTGGAACTTCTACCCCCCAACCGAGTAATGAAAGGAGTAAGCCGTGGAACATTTCATGACCCCCACCACCGTCGCAGTTCTTTTGTTACTCGCGCTGGTGGTGGATTACCTGTCAGTTGGCCCTGATTCCATCCGTGACCGACTCGCCTTCTTCCTGGCGCTTCCCGCCATTCACGAAGGCTTCAATGGTTCCCCGCTGGACCAATGGACGGTGCAGGCCGGCACCAACCTGATTCAAAAAGGCCTGGACATGACGGGCGGCGCGTACATCGCCGCAGCCAGCGCAACCATCATCCTGTCCGCGGCTATCGGCATCTACGCCATTTACACCGTGGGCGTCCTGCTTCCCACCAACCTCAGTAGCAGGCTGGGGCGGTTCGCTGGACTGAACTGGGGTGCATCGGGCATTCATCGCCTGAACTGGCAGCTGTGGATAGCCGCCATCATCCTGGGGATGCTCTGTGACCTGCCTGGCGGCATCGTCGGAGAGACCCTGCAATGGGTGGTCAACCTGCTGTCTCAGCTGGTCGCCCCCCTTCCCAACTGGCTGTTTGGAGCGCGGTAATGAACACGGTCGTCCTGGCGGCAGACGCCAACACTCAGCCCGGCTGGGGCAAGCTGGTTGCCCTTCTGATCGCCATCGGCGCCTTCTGGGTCTTCGTCCAGGTGCACAAGCGCGTCAAGGCGGTGCGGGAGGGCAAGGAATCCAACCCCTTCTCTCAGGAGGGCGCTGAGGGGGGTCAAGACGCAGAAACGCAGGTCATGGCCCCTTCTGAGGGTGCCTCAGAGCCCACGCAGAAGGGGGTACGGAAGTGGTTCCGGAAGGGGTAAAGATCCCCGCCAAGCTGGCGCCCGTGGCTGACAAAGCTGCGGGCGCTGCCCGGCGTCTAGCTCAGAAGGGGTGGTGGTGGGTGACTGGTGAGGTGCCCGCGGACCTGAAGCGCACGCCGAAGAAGCCGGCCTCAGCCGACGCCACGGCAGACGCCCTGCGGGACGTGTTCGACACGTGCGGCGTGCGAGCGGACCTCACGGGCGTTACCGTGGGGCCGCGCATCACCATGTACGAAGTGCGCAAGCACTCTGGGCAGAGCGTTGATAAAGTGCTTAAGCTCCAGAAGGAGCTTGAATATGCTCTGGGCTCACCAGCCATCCGCATCATCTCCCCCATCCCTGGGAAGTCCCGCATCGGCATTGAGGTGCCGCGCGATGAGTTTGACCCTATCCCCCTGGCGGACATCACCTTTGCCTTCGCTAAGCGCAAGCGGCACCCGCTATTGGCTGCCATTGGGAAGGACATTGAGGGGCGCGCCATTATCGCCAACCTGGCGGACATGCCGCACCTGTTGATAGCGGGGGCTACGGGTGCAGGGAAGAGTGCGTGCCTGAACGCCATTCTGGTGTCCATCATTCTGAATGCGACGCCCGATGAGGTGCGCATGATTCTTATCGACCCTAAGCGGGTGGAGATGATGCCGTACCGCGGTTTGCCTCACCTGCGTATGCCCGTCGTCAATTCAGTGCGCAAGGCTACCGACGCCATGCACTGGGCAGTGGATGAAATGGAAATGCGCTATGACCGCCTGGAGAAGGCGGGCGTGCGCAACATTGACGAATACAACGCGAAGTATCCCGACGACAAAATGTCGTATGAGCTGATCGTGATTGATGAGCTGTCCGACCTGATGATGTGCGACGAAGACGGCATGATGGAAGACCTGATTGTGCGCATTACTCAGAAGGCGCGCGCCGCGGGAATGCACATGATCCTTGCTACCCAGCGTCCAGAGGTGAAGGTGGTGACGGGGCTCATCAAGTCGAACGTGCCCAGTCGCCTGGCGTTTGCGGTGGCATCCGGTACGGACTCTATGACCATCCTGGACCGCCATGGCGCAGAGAAGCTGCTGGGGAAGGGGGACGGTCTGTTTCTGCCCGCAGGCGCGATGTTCCCAGTCCGCATCCAGGGTCCACTGGTGGAGATCAAGGAAGTGGAGTCCGCAGTGCAGGGCGCCAAGGATGGACTGGAGTCCACGCCAGTCCAGGTGGAGCTGGTGGAGTCCACGCCGGCTGATGATCCGCTAGTCCATGAAGCGGTCAAGATCGTTCGCCAGTCCAGGAAGGCGAGCGCCACCAACCTGCAAGACAGACTGGGTATCGGCTTCGCGCGCGCTACCCGCATCCTGGAGTCCATGGAGCGGATGGGCATTGTTGGACCGGCCATTCAAGGCAAGCCCCGTGAGATCTTGGAGGAGAAGGCGTGAAGTGGCGCAGGCGGACGACGTACACGAAGAAGCCGCACCCTGGACGCACGGCGGTGTACCAGTTCCGGGATGCCGCCACCCAGGACCATCTCTACGTCGGGATTACCAACAACCCTGAGCGCCGCTTTGAGCAGCACGCCGGGCTGACAGGGGAGCCGAAGAAGTGGTGGTGGGATCAGGCCGACCATCGTCACGTGACGATTACCTGGTACCCCACCCGGCGCGCGGCGCTGGCCGTGGAGACTCGCTTGATCAAGCAGCTTCGCCCGCCAGGTAACAAGCTGGGCAACCCCGACTGGGAAGCAACCACCACCTGGCGCCCGAAGAACAATGAGGCGGTGCCCCGATTTCAAGGCGCGGCGCCGTCGTGGGCGATAGCGGCAGGCGCGTGGGTGATTCCGCTCCTGGCCTTCGTGGGCGTAATCTCTCCGCCCACCCTGGTGGTGGTCGGCTTCCTGGTGTGGGCAATCTTCGCCACGAAGCGCGCCCTGCGGTAGTCTGCCCCTGGTCACGTGAGTCAACCTCTCCCGAGAAATTCCCAGCGGGGGAGGTTGACTTTTTTCGTGATCCCGTAACCTAGCCTCATGCCCTATGACGTGACGCTGCTGGTTGTCTACACAGTGACGCTTGCTAGCATCACGCGCCTTGTGATCGGTGAGGACGTTCTCACCCACAAGGGTCACAACTGGGTGATAGACCGCATGGAGGGCGGGCGTAAATGGGCCTCCGAATACTTCGATGACACCCGATGGTCTACAGGCTGGTGGACGGCAGGGGTCATCCGCTACGTCCTGTGGTTCTTCTCTGAGCTGATCTCCTGCCCCTGGTGCGCGTCCTTTTGGATCGGCGCCTTGATGCTGTGGGGGTATGACCTGTGGCTTAACCCCGCGGTGCTCTTCGTTTCACTGGCGCTGGCCATGCGGTTTGCCGCAGGCCTCCTCACTTCGATAAGCAGGTGACCTGATGGCGTGGCGTCGGCCCAAGATCTCCCAGAGCCCGCAGCTTCCCACCGCCCCCGCTGCCGTTGAGGCTGACCGTGCGCGCGGCCTGACGGGCGCAACCGCGACTGTGGAGCTGGGGCGGGAATCCGCCTGGGCTTCCTGGAGGTTCGCTAACCGAGAGTGGCAGATCGAAGCGTGGCGGCTGTACGACATCGTGCCCGAACTTAGGTTCTTGGCCGGCTGGATCGGTGACTCCGTTTCCCAGTGTCGCCTGTACGTCACCCGCATCGATGAGACGGGGGAGGAGACCGGAGAGGTTGAGGACGCGCGCATAGCCGAGATCGGCGCGGTTCCCCTTGGCTCCGGTTCTCAGCGTGACGACAACCTCCGGCTACTGGGCATTGACCTGGCCGTGGGCGGTGAAGCCTGGGTGGTGGGCGAAGACGCCATGACCTCCGACCCACAGAACTGGTTCGTGATCTCTGGCTCCCAGATCCACCGCACGGGCGAAGACATCAACATCCGGCGCCCGCTGTCCGCGGGCGGTGAGGTGCTGAAGCTGCGCGACGGGCAAGATGTGTTGATGCGCGCCTG
>Ga0105042_100012_pt1 | contig 31008 bp, 51 predicted proteins | sample LS_165metaG_FD_91487 | JGI IMG/M metagenome (GOLD analysis project Ga0105042, IMG submission 91487) | Switchgrass associated microbial communities from Austin, Texas, USA - LS_165 metaG | ecosystem: Host-associated > Plants > Phyllosphere > Phylloplane/Leaf | place: USA: Austin, Texas | collected... | reverse complement strand
CGGCTGCACTTGACTCACAATCAACGCAGCGGCCTTTTCCTGGTCACCCTCAAGCACCGCGCCAATGACCTCTTTCACAGTGGCCACTTCGCTGGCCGGTATTTCCACCTTTTCACCGGTGGGTTTATCCAGGTCCAGCTTTGCCTCGTCGGCCTTGTGCTGGCGCTGCGCGGCCTGATGCAGCTCGCCCTTGGTCGGGCGGGGTGCATGGCCTTGGAACTTGTTCTTACCCATTTGCTCGCTCCTCTGTTGGTTATCGCTGGCCAGCTACTGCCAGCGCCGCCAGCATGCGCGTTATCAAGTTGGACCGCTACAAGTGATTGGTTATGGACTGGGTGGTCTTAATAACTTTCACTACGGGGCGGGCGTGGGTGCCATACATATATAATGTGCTTGGTAGGGGGCGCGGCCCGGGGCGCTAGAGCGGTACTGTAGGAGGGTGATTTATGGAATATCTATTCAAAAAGCTGAGTGATGATCTTGTCGCGCATTGGGACGGACAGCTTGTTCTAATCACATATGTGACGACAGGACTAGGGGTTATCCTGGAACCGGCGGAGCAGGTTAAGCTCGCCGAACTCTTTGAGGAGATCGTAAAGCAAAAGACTTGAGTCTGTCAGTTGTAATCTTTGCGTAGGCTGCCATACTACAAGTGCGCCAAGTAGCGGGCGCGAGAAAGGAGCAGGAAGATGAAATACAAGTTTGTGAGTTTGGTGAACCCAAACTGGAACGCCCACACCCACGAGATAATGAAGAAGCTCGGCATCACGAAGGAGAAGTGGCCGGACAGTGGACTGGCCCCCGTGATGGTGGACGGCATCAAGGTGTGGGTGAACCCTGCCAACCCGAAGCAGAATCGGGCGCTGGGCATTAAGAAGAGCAGCACGCACCGTGTCATGTGCGAATGCCCGGGCTGCGCCCGTGTGATGAGCGCCGGCCGGTTGTTCCAGCACAAGTGCGGCAGCGAGCCGTCGCGCCGCCGCCGCCGGGGAGCGTGATATGGCCACCGGCAAAGCGCAAGACGTGGAGCTCATGGACAACATGATGGCGTTCCTCCACGAGCTATCCATCCTGGACGACCCACCGGTGCAACTGGCCGTCCGGATCCACGAACGCAACATCCAGGTGACCTTCCCCGACGGGCGGGTGGTGGCGCTGGTCCTGTACGGACCGAGGGGGAAGGAATGAACATTATCCTGAAACGTGTGTTCGGTGTTTGGATACTGCACGAATGGGACGGGCAGCGGTATGTCTACGCTGGCCTGCGGCCGTGAGCGCGAAGATGCGATCTCACGTTATGCCGCCCTCTGCGGCGTGGAGATGTGACATGGAAGTGACGGAAGCATGGGGCGATGACGACCGCCAGGAGTTCTGGTACGAATACCACTGGTGGGTGACGTACCACAATCCGGACGTGCTGCGGCAAGCGGGGTAGTCATGAAAATTCTACACAGGCGCGGAGAAATCCGCCGCAGCGTAAAGGTGCTCGTAGACGGAGATCTGGAGAGCTACGGGTACAGCCTCAGTCCTGAATGGGCTGCCAGCATCAGTACTGAACGGTACAGCGTGGAATTCACGCGTGAAGAAATGCTGCGGCTGATCAAACACTTCTCGAAGGAGCTGGGGCTATGAACAAAAATCACGACTACCTGTTCTTGGCGCGAGTTCACCTGGGCATTGCCGTGGTCTGGCGGCAACTGCAGATGTGGGAACTCGCGAAGCACCACCAGACGATGTGCGCGCGAATGATGCAACTGGCCAACGGAAAGGAGAGACGGTCATGAAATTTTGGAACTTCTTCAAATCGGCAGAGGCTATGGAGGTCGTGGCCCATGTGAGTGTCGTGGACACGGACACTAGCGGAGACATCGCAGTGGAATTCACTGAACCGGAACGACTGCTCCCGCAAGCGCGGTTGCGAATGGACAAGGCCGCCGCTGCTGCGCTCGCGTCGGCGTTGCTGGCACTGAGTTCGTCGGGGTGTACGTCTGTGAGGTCGGTGTGCGATGAGAGCAGGGTTGACTTCCAATACACACACGTCTCCCACCCCTTCGCCGGATGGCCCTTCGGTCCGGAAAACGAAGAGGACGCCGTCCACACGATTGGGCCGGTGGCGAGATGTACCGTGGGACGGGGATATGTGGACCTGGGCGTGGGAAGAAAGATTACTGAGTCTGGATTCTATGGACCTGACCTTACCGGAACGGTGAATATTGGGGTGAATCTGTGGTCCTCGAATTAGTCGTGGAAGCCCTCCGCTGGCTGGTGCTGGCGGAGGGCGTGGTTGTGATTATTCTTCTTTGTAGATCCAGGTGCGATCGATTGGGGGCCTAGCCTTAGCTGTCGATAGATGCCAACAATCACGTACCGAACCATTGTGACGAGTCGGCCACTTTTCATACCCCATAGATCTGAGTTTCTTTGCGATATCCTTCGTCATGCGATGATCGTATTCTTGACCATTAAATTCAAAGAGTTCAGTTGTGGTAAATGGAGTCGGTGGAATCTTCATGAGTAGTCCTGTTGTTAGGTTGCTGGGGGCAGATGTAGGGGGAGATAGGGATGTTGGCCCCTACGTCATTTAAACTGAATGTGTAACAAAAACAAGGTGTTCACTTAGGTTGCTGGGTTGTTGGGTGCAGAATTCCTAACATAGATATTTAGTGAATAACAGATCGTATAGTAGTATATTAGGGGTGGTAAACTAGTCCACCCAACAACCCAGCACCCCAGCAATGTAGCTACATTCGTATGATCCCACAAGCCTGCATTGGGAGTGCATTTGGCGTGCATTGGGAGTGCATTTGGTCGGTGGTAGGGGCTCCGAGGGAAAGATCCTCCCAAAATAGGACGTCCCCAATACTGACCCTCCGAACATTCCCTATACTGAAGCTCCGCTAATCTGATCCTCTCAGTTTCGCCTCGTTCGAAAATCCCCACATCCGATCCTCGGCAATCCGATCCGTCGATTAGATCGTCTTAATCAGATCCCAAGATCCGAAAGCACGATCGGCCAATCGGACCGGGAAGATAAGATATAAGATATACGGAATAAGATATACCGTATATCGTATACTCTTATACCGTCCGGTAGCAGGACGCGTTATGTTAAGACAAAATTATTTTACGCGTTATGTTAAATTCTGCTTGCACGCCAAGCGCACATACGTACTATGGCAGTTACCTTACATGTGTAAGGCAACGTACTAAAGGTAACTACCATGGCTAAGCCCAACCAAAAGCCCGCCCAAACCGCGCAGCAGCCCGCCCAAACCACGCAGCCCGCACCCGCAGCCACCCAAGGGGCTGCGCCGGTTAACGCCGCCAACAGCGTGCTGTACGCTGCAGGCAAGGTGTACAACGTGCGCAACGGTACCGCGCAGGACAACGCACGTAGCTGGGAGGCCATACAAGCGGTCCTTAAAACCAAGGGCGGGTCCGCCACCCGCGCCGACCTCGTAGCGGCCGTAACGCCGTTCAACCACGCCCCGTTCGTGGGGTACTTGGTCCGTCGCGGGTACTTGGTGCCTGCCGCTAGCACGCCGCAAGCTTAAATGCAATACGCATAGCCCGCACTAGCAATAGTGCGGGCTTTATGCTAGCCCCAACGGTATACGATGTACGAAATAAAGTATACGATATCTGATATACAGATCGGCCCCCCGGGGTCATTTCGGAAATCAGGATGTCGGACGACTTAGAGGAGGTACAGGAGAATTTTCTCGTTTGGAGTTGAAGAATTTTCTCGTTTGGAGTTGAAGAATTTTCTCTTCTGAGAACTGACATCGAGGTACAGGATAACAGATAGCACCAACAGAAAGACAGCCATCCCTGGCCTTTCTCCTATCTCCCTTGAATCTTTCTCTCTTTCTCCCACCGTATCGCCCGACCGACTTTGTGGGATGATATCTCTAGAATCTTTCCTATTTCTACTTGTGTCATCCCCACGGGGAGTTGTTTTATCCTGTCCAAGATCATCTGGAATTCCCTTTCCGTCTGCCGTTTTCGGGTGATTCTCATCTTTTCCAGATTGGCCTTCCGGACTTCGTCACTCACCCGTAGGTTTTTCAACGAATTTTCAGTTGGCATCGTTATGGCTCCGCCCCATGAACTCCCGAACTGCCGCTCTTCCCTCCGGAGTCGACATGGCCTTCTGCATCATGATTGCGATGTAGGCCCGGTATGCTTCGGGGTCTTTTTCCAGCGCCATACCGATCGCCACACCTCGCTCCTCGGAGTCCATATTGGAGACAATTCGCAGGGTGTTTTCAGAAACGCCGTGAATGATCATATAGGGGACTTTCTCCCCCACCACGGCCTCTATTTTCTTGGAAAATTCCGCTATTTCCTCGGAGTCAACGATCATAGAACTACCTCTTTTCCCAGACGTGTTTCCCTATACACCAGACGAGGACGGCCAACACGGTACCGACGTATGTCGGCGTGTTTCCCGTACAGCACGCCCTTCCGGACCATTCTGCTCACAAGCACGCGGACAGACGATCTACGAATAGAGTCTAGTTCCGCCACTTCAAGCTGCTCGGCGAAGAGACCCTCCTCGCCGGCAGCCCGAACGTGCTTCAGCAGTTCTCGCTCACCCCGCGTCAATAGCGGTGGCGGCGAGCTCTTCTGCCCGTCTCCCAGCACGAATTTCCTCCTCTCTGGCAACGAACTCTTCCAGGCGTAAGTCCCTCCGCCCCACGGGTTCCACGGCCAGCTGAGCCATCACTTCAAAGTGGGTGGGCTGGCCAAACGCTCTTCCCATGAACTCATGATCGAAGAGGAGCGTATCGGCGCTGGGAATTTCGTTTGGGTCACCACCAACCTCCAGCGTGATGGTAATGTGGTGAGCAACCAAAACGGACAGATCCGGTCCATGCGCCAACCGCAGGAGTCGTTCATAGAGCCGGTGGTTGTGGAGGTTGCGGTCATGTTCTGCGCTTAAATAGTCTTTCATGCTCTTGCTTCTCTCTTTCAACAATCCGCCGCAAAATCGCGGCAATCAACTCAAGTGCCTTATCTTCATCGTCATGCCCGTCCATTCGCCAACGCTGGTCGGGACGCCCGCATGCGGGGCACACGTGTCGGGCGGCGTAAACCTCCGGGGATTCCGTGCCGTCGGGGTCGGGGTGCTCCCAGATGTGTCCGCACCCCTTTGAAGGATCAAATCCGCGTGCGGTCAAGCCGCACCGGTGTCTGTGTGTAGCCATTAGGATATCCTGTAGCAGATGTACTTGAATCCCGTCAAGCCGCTCTGGTAGAAGAACGGCACGCCTATCTGTGTAGTGCTGAAGGAGGTGTTCCACAGAGCATTGGCCAGAGTCGCCGACGGTACCATTATCAAGATGCCATCGTAATCGTAGGGGAGCGGCCGTTTTGCCACCTCCGGTTCCGGGGTGGCCCCGGCCCGGCGCATGATCAACTCCTGAGCCATGAGGCGGGAGTCGCGCAAATACGCCCTTTCCACGCCCCTGGCCAGAATAGCTAAGTCCTCATCCCGCAGCATTTCCATGCTAGTTTCCCCCGCTAGCTCTTTTCTTAAACACCTGGTCCATCACGTAGGTGGATGTACCGTCCACTAACATGTCCTGTAGGTCCGGACGCCCTACGTTGGTCGCTATTACAGAGTTTTTCCTCCCAGTTCGCGGATTAGCGCTCCGGGGGCGCATAATCAGCAAAAATTCCGCTTCCGGGTCCAGTTGCTTCGCAATTTCAGCGGTCAGTTTTCGCAGTTTGTTCACTTGGCCTCCTTAAACCTCGCCAGTACACTAGGAACCAGCCCGAGTTCAAACCCCAAAACCGCTATTTCGGCGTTTGAGCCCAGGCCAAGCTTTGACAGGACTCGTTCTCTGTAGGTGCTAAAGGATTTCACTGCAATCCCCAGCGCTTGGGAAGCTTCGGCAGGGGTGGTCCCGTGCGCGATAGCTACCATGATCTGTAATTCCCGCATTGAGAGCGCTTCCAAGGGGGAGCTACGATGCGCCGCTAAGTGCGCCGTCACTCTACTCAGCAGCCCCGCCTTGTCTAGGAGTGCTCCCAATGCAATCCGTTGTTTGTTTTTCATAATGCCCTTTGTGAGGGGCTGGTTAGTAACCAGCCCCTATAGTAACAACAATCACTTGATCGCGCCAAGGATTTCCAGCAACTTTTTGCGTGTCCCTTTGGTGCGGCGTATAACTCCATCAATCGTGGAAAGGGCGTCAACGATGGAGTCCATTGCGTCCTGAAGCAACTTATCATCATCTTCCGGCGTGGGGGCAGGTCTTTCTTCAACCGGTGTAATTATTGAAGGTAGTGGTTCCGGAGTGGGCGCTGCTACCGCCGTCACAGGTTCTACAAGCCGGTATTTTTCTGTGAGCCGCCAACGGGCGCGGGCTACCCGGTGGAAAATGGCTCCATTCTTTTCGTCACTGTACCAAGTCAGGCTGCTGCCTGTTGTGTGGATAGCTGCATCGCCGAGTTTGTACTTCACGTAGTTGGCGATGTCGCTGATGTGTACTCCCTCCGGCTTGTCCAGTTTACGCAGAGCTTCAATGAGGGTATCTTTCATCCTTGCCCGTACTTCGGGGTTTGTCTTCCTCCGCCTTATTTCCTTCTGCGGCGCTGGCGCTGTCACTGTGGTATCTGTGGTCACTGACTGCTTCTCCTTCTCTGGCTTCAATTTACGCTTGGGCGGCTTAAGACCAGCTTTTTTGAGTCGGGCTCTAAAGTCCCAGACTGAATTTCTATCGCCGGTGCTGCCACTGCCTATTACAATGTGCCCCCGTGGACTAACAAGCCGATGATGACCCGCCGATGTCTTATTGTAGGTCCAGTCTTGCGAAATGGCTAGATCAATCAGGTCTTGTTGGTCTTTTGGAAGCGTGCGGCCAAATTGCTTCACTTTCATTCCCTCCTTTGTTTTACCCTACCGCTGTAGGCATTTTGCCATACTGTTGCATGAAGTACAATAATGGAACTATACTATGTTAATGAGTGAAAATACCGTGATTCCTTTCATGACGAAAGAAGAGTTTGATGCGATGAATCAAACTCTGACTCAGCTCGCCGAAGGTAATTCAAAGGTCACGAGGATCACAAAGCGTGAATTTGCCAAGCAAAAGGTCATGGATGCCTTCCACGATGCATTTGATCTTATCGGCGGAGTTCCGAGACTTGCTTACTGGGCGCATCAGAATCCTACCGAGTTCTTCAAGCTTTACGGTAAGATGCTCCCAGCTGGAGCGTCCATCGACGTTAACCACGACGGTGAAATTAGATTCAAGATGGTTCTACCTCCTTCCAAACTAGACGGTGATCAAGATGGCGGACATAACGGGCAAAGTGAAGGCGCTGATCGAATCGGTCAGGGGCAAATTGACGACAAGCGACAAGACCCCTAGTGGGCGTCCGCTGGATCAGCGGCGTGACGGATATCGGTTGTACCAGCGCGAGCAGCAGGCGATGGGTGAGCCTGCCGTACCGTATGAGGACTGGATTAAGACCCAGTCACCGTAATGCCTGAAGTACAAATCAGGTATCAGCCCAGACCGCACTTCGTACCCTTTCACAATCGGTCTACTCGCTTTGCCTGCATGGTGGCTCATCGCCGTGCAGGTAAGACCGTGGCTTGCGTCAACGAAGCCATCACAAGGGCACTGTATTCTCGCAAGCACCGTCCAAGGTATGCTTATATAGGGCCGCTGTTAAAGCAGGCCAAGAAAATCGCGTGGGAATACCTGAAGGAGTACACCCTTGGCTTCCAAGGCAAGAAACCGAGTGAAAGCGAACTTACAGTCGTCCTCAGTCACAATCGTGCTGAGATCTCCATTTACGGAGCGGACAATCCGGACGCTTTCCGTGGGCAGTACTTTGATGGGGTTATTCTTGACGAATATGGGGACATGGCTCCGTCTGTATGGAGTAAAGTCTTACTCCCTACTCTTGCGGACCGACAAGGGTGGGCGGTATTTATTGGAACACCGAAGGGGAAGAATCACTTCTATAAAATCTTTAGGCGTTCGCAAGGACTCGACCTTCCAGAGAACTCCCACGAGTACCTGACGAAACTTTCGTGGTACAACTTCATCCTGCGGGCCAGCGAGTCGGGGATTTTGTCCGCCGACGAGTTAATGCTGCAGCGCTCGGAGCAGACGGAAGATGAATATCAACAAGAGTATGAATGCTCATTTGATGCGGCGGTTCTTGGAACGTATTACGCCTCGCTACTTACGCTTATTGAGTCGCGGAACCAAATTCGGGCAGATGTGGAATTCGATCCGGAATTTCCCGTCTACGTGGTCTTTGATCTCGGGTACACTGACTCCACTGCCGCATGGTTTTGGCAGGAACGGCCAGATGGTCTTGCTATTATTGACTACGAAGAGGCTTCGGGAAAAGCTCTTTCGTATTACTTTGACGTCCTACGTCACAAACCTTACCGTTACGGTAAAATCTGGCTCCCACACGATGCTAGAGCTAAATCCCTTCAAACTGGCCGCTCTACCGTCGAACAATTTCTTAGTCAGGCGTTTCCTACGTTCGATACTGGGCAATCCCGCGTTGTGGACATTGTGCCCAATTTGTCGCTTCAACATGGTATCGACGCCGCAAGGCTTATCCTGCCGTCATGCCATTTTCACAGTGTTAAGACGTTTAACGGCGTAGAGGCGCTGCGTGCGTATCGGCGAAAGTGGGATGAAGAGTTACGAGTCTTTTCAGATACTCCGCTACACGATTGGACGTCCCACGGGAGCGATGCATTTAGGTACTTGGCATTGGTTAGCCGGGAGCGTATAGTAGCGCCGAAGTCTGAACCAAAGATTGATCTAAATGCCCCGGTCCAGTTTACACTGGATCAACTCTGGGAAATGAACAAAATTTCGCCGCGCTCTAAGATGAGGATTTAGCAATGCCCAAGACAAAGCAATTGCCGGAAGATCGTCGTGCGCGTGGCGAACAGAAGATTAAGAGGCGAACTCCCAATCTTTTTAGCGTGATTGACGATACTCTTGGACGAAATGATGAGCAGCGTAGAATCATCAAGGGTGATCTTGGAGCTGCTGCGACAATCGAAGCACGTAAACCTAAGATGACTGAACTAGAAAGGCAGAAATTCCTTGCAGAATCTCTCCGTAGGCAGGGGATTACCTAATGGGTATTGAACGCGCTTCTGAGTTTAAGGAAGATGCTGCTGGCTGGGCCTCCCGCTGGCAGATGGAGTTTTCTGCTGCCAAAAAGTGGATTAAGAAGTGGCACAAACAGAGCGAAAAGGTCGTCAAGCGCTTTGTAGACGATCGTGACAAGGATAACGTAGATGACTTGTCGACGAAACTCAACCTCTTCAACGCCAACATCGCAACCCTCCAGTCGATGCTGTACGGGCGCATGCCAAAAGTTGAAGTGGATCGCCGCTTTGCGGACCAGGATGATGACGTTGCGCGTGTTGCAGGCCAGATTCTACAGAGAATCCTCAATACCGACATTGAGTCAGCTGGCGAGGATTATTCTCACGTTCTCCGCTCTGCTTTGGGAGATCGACTCATTGTTGGGTTTGGTACTGCACGAGTCAAATACGACTTCGAAGAAAAGCAGACCGAGGTCCCGCCCCAGCTTGATCCAATCACTGGGGTCGAGCTCGCTCCCGGTTATACAGATACCAAAGTCGAAGACGAGTGGGTCGACACCGTCTACACGCACTGGAAAGACATCCTGTGGTCCCCGTGCCGAACTTACGCAGAAATGCGATGGAGAGCTTATCGCTCTTATCTCACGCGTGATGAGCTCATCACCCGCTTTGGCGAAGATCTTGGTAAGCTCGTCCCCCTGGACTCCAAAGGACCCACGTACGAGAAAGATCGCGACGGTGCGCGCGAAAAAGATGTCTGGGACCAAGCGGAAGTCTGGGAAATCTGGGACAAGACGAATCGCAAAGTCTTCTGGTACGTAGAAGGGTTTGACCGTATTCTGGACATTAAGGAAGATCCACTTGGGCTGGATAGCTTCTTCCCTGAGCCGCCAGCCATGCTGGCGAATCTAACTACGTCCAAGTACATCCCGAAGGCAGACTATGTCATTGCCCAGGATCTATACCAGCAAGTTGATATTTTGGAAACTCGCATTAGTCTTCTCACGGCGGCTTGTAAGGCTGTCGGTGTTTATGACAAGGAAAATGACGGCATTCAGCGAGTTTTCATGGAAGGTGTGGAGAATCAGCTTATTCCGGTCGACCAGTGGGCTGCCTTCTCTGAGAAAGGAGGACTTAAGGGAGTTGTTGACTGGATCCCGATTGAACAAATAGCGGCTGTCATTCAGATTCTCACACAGAAACAGAATGACTTGATCAATCAGCTGTATCAGGTTACTGGTATGGCGGATATTCTGCGTGGAGCAGCTTCCACGGTAGGGGTAAGCGCAACCGAGCAAGCGATCAAGGCTAAGTTCGCTTCTATTCGCGTGCAGGCGTTGCAGGATGAATTTGCGCGTTTCGCCAGTGATCTTCAACGGCTGAAAGCAGAGATTATCGCGAAACACTATCAGCCATACTGCATTCTTGAGCAGTCCAATATTCTGTCTACCCCAGATGCAGCACTGGCGCAGCAGGCTGTAGAGCTGATTAAGCAACCGAATGCCAGCCGTTGGAAGATTCAGGTTAAGCCTGAAACCTTAGCGATGGTTGACTATGCTCAGCTTAAGCAGGACCGAGTGGAATATATCAATGCGCTCGCGACATTCCTCCAGTCTGCTGCGCCTTTGCTGGAAATGAGCCCGGCAGCCGGCCCATTCCTCATGCAGTTGATGAAGTGGGGTCTGGCCGGTTTCAAGGGCTCCAATGAAATTGAGGGAATTGTCGATCAAGCAATCGCTCAGCTTGAGCAAATGATGCAGCAGGGCGGTGATAAGAAGCCTGACCCAGAGCAGATTAAGGCACAGGCTGAAATTCAGAAAGCACAGATGGCCATGCAGAAGGCACAGATGGACTTTCAAATGGACCAGCAGCGCTTTCAATTTGAAATGGCGCAGTGCCAGAAGGAACACGAGTACAAAATGCTGGAGATGCAGACTAAGCATCAGATGGAAATGGAGAAGCTGCGTGCCAGCGTGGTTGCTGAACGTCAGCGTCAAGAAGCACAAACCGAAGCCAACGCAACAGAGAGTGTCGTCAATGCCGCTGCGAAGAAGGTGGAGATGGAATCCAGACCTAAGGGAACTGGTGGAAGTAAGTCTAACGGACAATCAGGCTCCAAGAGTTCATGAGGTAATGCCTGACATAGAACCGTTTAAATCCCCGGTGGATGGAAGCATCGTCACCGGGCGTAGGTCATTGCGCGAGCATAACAAGCGCAACGATGTGACTAACGCTGCCGACTTCAAGGAAACTTGGGAAAAGGCAGCCAAAGAACGCGAGAAATTCTATACTGGTAGCTCCAGCTACGATCGTAGAGATCGTATTGAAGCTCTAAAGTATGCGGTTGAAAAACACACTAGGAGAAGGTAATGGCGATTGAAGAAAGCGATCTTAGAAAAGATCTGGAGGCAGCCTTTGAGCAACACACCCCCGACCCGCCCGACAAGGAAGAGGGGCGACCCGCAGCGGACTCCCAGGAGCCCGTGGGGAGTGCCCCGTCCTCCGAGGGACAGGCCCCCGATGCCCCCAAGGAATCCGACTCCCAACAGCTGGAAGGGGGAGAGAGTCGTGATGACAAAGGACGATTTAAGCCAAAGTCCGGATCTAAACCTGAAAGCGCTCCAGCGCCCGCTGCTAGCCCTGCCCAGGCGCAAGCCCCAGAACAGCAGCCACAACCGCCGGCAAAAGAGGAGCTAGCTGCTCCGCCCGGCTGGAAGGCTGGTGCTCGTGAACATTGGGCTAAGATTCCTCGTGCGGCGCAGGAAGAAATCGTCCGTCGTGAGAAAGAAACTTCTCAGACTTTGCGAGAATCTGCTGTTGCGCGTAAGCTCGCGAACGACTTTCAGCAAACGATTAACCCGTTCCTGCCGCTGATTCAGTCGCAGAATAGCAATCCGCTACAGGCTGTCAAGAATTTGATGACGACTGCAGCCGGGCTGAGCGTCGGTACGCAGTTGCAGAAGGCGCAGATTGTACGTGAAATTATCCAGAACTACGGTATTGACATTCAAACCTTAGATCAGGTACTTTCAGGACAACCCCCGCAGCAGGGGGGAGGTGCTCCGCAGCAGTCACAAATGGCTCCGCCACCGTGGGCGATGCCCCTGTTTAACTTCATGAATGGAGTTCAACAGTCGCGGGCGCAGCGCGAGCAGCAAATGGTGGCTGATGCAGAAGCTGAAACAGAGGCGTTTGCTGCAAAGAACGAGTTCTTTGAAGACGTTCGCGAGGATATGGCTGACTTGATGGAACTGGCAGCCAATCGCGGTGTAGTCTTGTCTATGGACGAGGCTTACAAGCGAGCAATTGCCATGAATCCAGACATTTCTGCAGTCGTTAGTCAGCGTGCAGCAGCTAAGAAGGCACAGTCAAACAATATTCAGCGAAATCGCAACGCTGCTTCAAGTATTTCCGGAGCACCCCGTAATGCCCCGACTGGTGCCAAGAGCGGTGAAGATTCGCGACGTGCCGCCATTGAGGAGGCTTGGGACGCACAGATGGGCGGCTAGGGGCTTGCACGGCCCAAAAAGTCGTGGTACGGTACGCGCAACCTAGAACGAGTAGGACTTCCACTCTCTTAGGGAGCGCGTACAGCCCCCACCCGACGAGAGAACGATCCCAAAGGCAAAGGTTAAGAATTGTTGCGGCAAAGTGTACTGGGAACACGTCAGCCTCATAAGCTGAATTAGGTGGGTTCGATTCCCGCTGCCGCTACCACTTAACGATTTGGAGATCACAATGTCTTTCGCGAATCCGAATTATAGCGATATCCTCGCTACGACGATTCAGAGCCGCACTCGCAAGATTGCGGACAACGTTACCAAGAACAACGCATTCTTGAGCCGCATGGAACAACGCGGTAACATCAAGACGTTTTCCGGCGGTAACGTCATCCTGCAGGAACTGAGCTTCGCCGAAAACGGCAACGCCTCCTGGTACAGCGGCTACGATCTGCTCCCGGTTGCGGCGCAGGACGTCATCAGCGCTGCGGAGTTTCCCATCAAGCAGGCAGCCGTTCCGGTTGTCATCAGCGGTCTGGAAATGCTCCAGAACGCCGGCAAGGAGCAGATGATCGACCTGATGGACGGTCGTCTGGCGGTGGCGGAGTCCACCATGGCGAACCTCGTGGCAGGTGCGCTCTACTCCGACGGTACTGGCTTCGGTGGCAAGCAGTTGACTGGACTCAACGCTGCGGTTCCAGTTGTCAACACGAATACCTACGGCGGCATTGACGCCAATACGTGGACGTTCTGGCGCAACTACGTTGACAACAACACCTCCGCGGACCTGACTCCTGCGCTGATTCAGTCTCACCTGAACTTGGCCTGGGCGTCGCTGGTGCGTGGTATGGATCGCCCGGACTTGATCCTGATGGATTCTACCACGTGGCAGAATTACATCGCCTCGCTGCAGGCTCAGCAGCGGTTTACGGATCCTAAGCAGGCTACTCTCGGCTTCCCGTCTGTGAAGTTCATGGACGCCGATGTTGTTCTGGACGGTGGTATCGGTGGCTTCTGCCCAGCCGGTACGATCTTCCTGCTCAATACGAAGTACCTGCACTATCGCCCTCACTCGGCCCGCAACATGGTGCCGCTGTCGCCGAACAAGCGTTACAGCATCAACCAGGACGCGGAAGTGCAGATTCTGGCGTTCGCTGGAAACATGACTGTCTCTGGCCGTCAGTTCCAGGGTCGTATTGACTACAATTAATCGGAGGAAGTCATGTCTAAGCCTTTGGTTGGTGCGCCGATTGGCGCGGATGTGGATGGTGTTTTCGAGGGTACGACTACGAATGGCGAAAACGCGCCAGCGCAGCTCGGCACCGTCGTTAACGGGGTTGACGGCACGGCCTATATTCTGGTTCAGGCAGGCGCTAGTCTCATGGCGAGTACGGATGCTCCCAACGCTGTTGCGATCGACGAAGATTATCAGGCTCAGCTGATGACTTCGGCGCTCGGGGCGGCAGGACATGCGCTGGGTTTCGCACCCCAGGCAATCATTGCAGACAATGATTTCTTCTGGGCGCGAATCAACGGCTCGGGGTTTAATGCTCGAGTCGCGGCGTCTACGGCGGCGGATGCGTTCTTGCGAACGACTCTGGTTGCCGGTCGTCTGAGTGTCACTTCTACCGCGTCGGCAGTGGTCTTCCCTGCTGTCATCGTAGCGGCGGCATCTGCCTCTACGTCCGCTGGTAACAGCGTACGAGAAGTCCTGGCTGGTCGTCTGGCGGCTGTCAAGGTGGGCCTCAACGCAGTACCGTAATATGGACAAGGCAATACTCAAAGTAGAAATAACTTGCAACACGCCCGACAAAGTTCTGATAAAGAATCTCCGGGCCACATTTGAACGACAACCGGAGGAGTTGGGTCTAGATTCACCTAACTCCGACTTACTCGTCATCTGTGGCTCCGGACCTTCTCTATTCAAATACTATAGACAGGTCGCAAAGATCTGGCCACGTCATGTGGTTATGGCTTTGAATGGAGCCTATAAGGCTCTGTGTAGCATAGGAGTAATCCCTCAATACTATGCCCAGCTGGACGCTCGTCCGGTGAACACGAACTTTGTGGAATCACCAAACGAAAATACGACCTTTCTACTGGCGTCTCAGTGCGCGCCAGAGATGTTTGATGCCTTGGCTGGGCAGAAAGTTAAAGTATTCCATCTCAATACTCCCACGACAAAACTGGTATTCAAAGATGCGGGACTCTACTTTGGCGGCGGATCCACGATTGGCAGCACTGCTATCGCGCTTGGGGCGGCACTTGGATACCGAGCTATCGCGATTCTTGGCTACGACTCCTCTTTTGTGGGGGACAAAAGCCACGTTGTCGATCAACCCCAAAACGCAGGAACCCCGAAACTCGACGTATGGGTTGACGATCGACGATATATTTCCACCCCCGCGATGGCCAAACAAGTCGAAGAGTTCCGACCCTGGGTCCGAGAGCTGACTAAGGTATTTACAGATTTAGACGTAAGACTATTCGGTGAGGGTCTTCTGTATGACTACATCTTACATGGGCAGCGCAATAGCGCGTCTCGAGAGAGCGAGGCGGCTAAGTATGAAGAGATGTACAAAGATCCCAACTACCGGATGCCTAAGCATCGAGCGGAGCGCATTGCAGAGATCCTCTCCCAACGTACTCGCGGTACTCTTCTTGATGTTGGTACTGGACGAGGGGAAACACTGGACATTGCTACCGGACTTGGATTCACCGCCCAAGGAACAGAGACTGTCGACGCCCTTGTTGAGTTACGCGGCAACGTATCTAAAGCACTTCTACCGAACCTTCCTTTCGCGGACAAGTCCTTTGACACCGTCACTTGCTTTGAAGTTGTTGAACACCTACTGCCTGCTGACGTGGGGCCTGCTCTACGTGAACTTCGACGAATCGCAAGAGATAGAATTATCTTTTCAGTAGCCACCTGTAGTGACATGCGAGGAGGGGTGGAACTGCACCCCAGCTATCGGTCCCAGTGGGAATGGGAAGAGACCTTCAAAGCGGCCTGGGGCTGGGAAGCCGATGTGAAATGTCTGGGCAACCTCTCAATCCATGGGTACTCACCAGTCTATGAATATTGTCTGCGCACTCCGGGCGAGTAAAGACTTTCAGCCCGAACACGTACGCTGGTTGAAGAAACAGTGCGACCAATACATCGCGTACGACAAGTTCTATGTCTATCGTGACGTACCTGTCTCTGGACCAGACATCTACAACGTGCCACTGAAGCATAATTGGCCGAAGTGGTGGGCGAAGTTTGAAGCTTATGGCGATCCTTACCTTAAGGGGCCGTGTCTCATTCTAGATCTAGATACGGTCATCGTCAACAAGTTTGAGCCGACATTCGAACAGCTCCAACACAGTTGGATTTGTCGACATCCTGTTCGCGATGGCTTCAAGGCACCGGAAGAATTCAACTGCGGCGCAATGCTGGTGACGGAAGACTTTCGTAGGAAAGTCTACACTCATTTCAGTCAGGACCCTAGTCGTTACATGGAAGAAAACCACTGGGACGACCAGCGGTATTTCAAGAAGTACTTTGATAAGGATCTTCTACGCTTCCAGGATGAGTTCTACGATCAATTTGTGAGCTTTAAGCTGCATGTGGTGCCGCACGGCTTGCGTGACGACAATACTTTTGTTATGTTTCACGGTGTTCCGCGCCCGTGGGACGTAGACTACTTCTGGGTTCCAAAATTGGGAGATTCTGATGATCACGTACACCGCTCTGTCGACGGCGCTGAACTCTAATGCAGCCGCAGTCGCCGCTGCTGCGGGCGGCGGAGCCGTTACCACGGCTAACATTCAAGCCCTGGCTGATCTGTTGACCGTGCTTGCTCAGAGTAAAGATCTTGGGCAGCCCGCGCTCATTAAGAGCAAGCAGACGACCAAGAATGAACTTAATGCGACCTAAGCCATGCTCGCCCCAGGTATGACGATTAACTCCAACGGTCGTGTTGAAGCGACAGTTGGAGCCGCGACCGAACCCGACTTCTTTAATGAAGGTGTTGGGTTCATGTCCAATGGAGATCTCGCAATTGACACAGACGCCCCCGCCGGCAGTAACTACAGAGCAGGAATTCGTCAAAATGCTGCTGGAGCATTTTACGGAACAACTTCCACTGCTGGAACAGATTTATGGATCGGTGGCCTCCGAGTGTCTGTCGATGGGCAGCTCGTATATGAGGCTGCGAATGGAACACAGTACGTTAACGGCAATCCACTCACCGCTAACGGACGTTTTGCAGTAAATTAGGAGAATGTGATGCAAGAAGCTGATTTTGGTACTACTCAGTTCGCGATGGAAGAATCTGCTCGTCAAGGCTTTGACCAGGATTCTAAGCTTTTCGTGCACTTTTATCTGTACCCACACCCTGACAAGGAAGCGACTGCGCGTGAAGGTCGCCCCATGTTCCAGTCACGAGAATACATTAGTATCATCGTTCCTGGTGACAAGCTGAATATCGTCAAACGACCTGCCAGTGAATTGGATAAGCGTCGGTTTGCGCAGAAATACGCGCAGTTCAAGAATGGTAAGGAAGAGGATGCCAGCGGCACACCGCTGGAAAGCGTCGCCTGGATTACGCGTGAGCAGGTCGAAGAGCTGAAGTACTTCCATGTCCGTACGCTGGAACATCTGGCAGATATGCCCGACGTACATGCCCAGAAATTCATGGGCATCCACCGGCTGCGCCAGCGTGCCCGTGACCACATCGCCTTGGCCAAGGAAAATGCCCCGGCGCTGCGGCTGGCTGAAGAGGCTCGTCGTAAGGATGAGCAGATTGCCATTCTACAGAAGCAACTCGCTGACCTTGCAGCGAAGGTTGATGCTGTAGAGAAGAAGGCAAAATGAAAATCATCGCCAGCGACTACAGTGGCTTTAAGGAGCTCGTAACGCAACTGGGTGCCCCTACCGAAGTCTTTTATCGGGGAGATGCGTCCAGCACAGTTACGAATCTAGTCATTGCCTACTATGCCGCTGGCGATGTGGTGGTTTATCAATCATCTGGACAGGTTAGTATCAGTACTGTGACGACCGACTACGCGTCGGCAGCACGAATTCCCGGTCTAACGGGAGTGGAGGTTTAAATGTCCAGATGGGAAACAGCCGGCAATATAATCAACGATGCAGCGGTAGAGGTTGGCCTCACCGCTGTTAACGATCCCTTTGCCAGTACAGATCCAGCCTTCGTACAGCTGTGTCGTCTACTCACGACGGCCGGTCGGGAACTAATCGGGGTCCACCAGTGGCAAAAGTTTCGGGGATTTCACTCGATCACTACTAGTTCGTTAGACACCGGGCAGTACCCGATGCCTGACGACTTTCTGTACATGCTTGATCAGACAGGGTGGACTCCCACGAATCGTCTTCCCATGGGAGGACCGCTGTCTATTCAAGACTGGGCGTTCATCACGGGCAGTGCGTGGAACCAGTACACCATCTACGTTTCCTTCATGGAGAATGAAGGGGAGCTGTGGATTCAGCCAAATGACCCAGTGCCGGATGCCATTGATATCACCTTCTGGTATATGAAGAATACCTGGGCGGAGGATACCGGCGGCACAGCCCTCAGTCGTGTAACTGCTTCCACGGACACGGTGTACTTCCCACCCGTGCTAATCGTCAAGCTGCTGAAGCTGCGATTCCTTGAGGCCAAGGGCTTTGACACGACTTCACCTCTGGGACAATACAACACGGCTCTCGCTACGTGGTTGCCGAAGGACAAGTCGGCTCCTGTGCTGAGTATGAGCAACCGTCGTCTGTTCCCGTACTTGGATTGGAGAAATATTCCTGAAACTAACTTTGGTCCGCCGCCGTGAGATATCCTGTAAATGCTTCACGTGACCGTCCAGTACAGCAGCAGCTGATCCAAAGTCGGCCGCTGCTAGCTCCCGTGTCCGGTGTCAATGCCATTGATGGCTTAGCCCAAGCGTTGCCTCTGGATGCCATCTACGCATTCAACATGGTCCCCGCTCCCCAGGGTATGAAGGTTCGGGATGGATATCGTGAATGGTGTACGAATGTAGGTACGGACGGTATACGAACTATCATTCCCTACATCAGCACTTTGACTGCTGAAGATAAGCTTTTCGCTGCGGCCGGTGACGGTATCTATGACGTAACTACGAGCAGCTCCAGTCCTTCACAGGTGTTGGCGTTTGGAACTGCCAACAACATGTCCGGCTACGGACAGTTCGTTAACTTCATCAACCTAGCAGGGGATAAATTTATCCTCTACTGCGATGAGTCCAACGGCTATCAGCTGTACACCCAGTCTACCGACACGTGGTCTACGATTGCCCAGGGCACTTCTGCTGGGCAGATCAATGGAGCTGATCCGGCAGACTTTGTCTTCTGCATGATTTGGAAGTCCCGCGTCTGGTTTGTGTCCAAAGATACCGGAGAAGCCTACTACTTGCCTGTCGGGCAGGTCACTGGTACTGTAACTAAGTTTAGTTTCAGCAACAAGTTTAAATATGGCGGTCATCTTGTCGGGTTGTGGAATTGGACTGTTGACGGTGGCGAAGGCGTTGACGATTACCTCGTCGCCCTCTCCTCAGCTGGAGACGTTGTGGTCTATAAGGGAACGGATCCCGATACGGATATCGACCAGAGAGGAGTGTACTATATCGGTCCTACGCCAGCAGGGCGTCGGTGTGCTGGCGCTTTCGGTGGAGAACTCTATCTTCTATCTAGCTATGGGTTGATCCCCATTTCCAAGCTCATGTCCGGGCAGGTGGTCATTGACACGAGTATTCTCGTGTCTCGTAAGATCACTCCACTGATTAACGTGGACATGGCGCAGATGCGAACCACATTGGGCTGGGAGGTTAAGTTATTGCCGACCCAGAACCTGCTGATGGTGTCGCGTCCGAAGGTCAGTGGCTTCGATTACATCCAGTATGTGCAGTCCATTGACACGCGTGGCTGGGCGCTGTATAGAGATTTCCCCTACGACACAGGAGATTCGTGGAATGGGTTGTTCTACGTGGGTACGAGTGATAATAGAGTTCTCATACACACGGGGACGCTGGACAACATCACACTGGCAGACCCGAATTCTGGAGATGAAATTGAATGGTCGATCTTGTCGTGGTATAGCGACCTAGACACCCCGGCGCAGAATAAGATTGTTCAGCTCATAAGGGCGACATTTACTGCGGAGAAGATTCCCAACTATTCTGTTCTGGCAAGGTACGACTATGACCTCCAAGAAGCATTGTCTATCCCAATCCCCTCAGTTCCTACGGGTGACGTCTGGGACGTTGCTATTTGGGACTCTGCCATTTGGGGAGTTGGAACAGCAACTTCTAACGCCCTATCGGGCGGTTCCGGTATGGGAAGATCCGTCGCCATTGCTCTCCGAGGAACTTCCTCCGCCAAAACAGTGCTTATCCGATTTGATGTTGCCTTCACATTTGGGAATATTCTGTGAGGATAGAGAAGCTCAGCGAGAACTTGGAGAGACTGTTCCTGAGCACTATATCCTATTCACCGACTGTCGGTTTTAGATCCATTGGCCAGCTCAATGAGTACTTTGAGCTGGTGGCCGCAGTAGGTTACGATCACTGGACCCCCAACTCTGTCCAGATGCACATCTGGATACCTCGGCCACAGGAAGTTTCCAAGTCGTTCTTTCGTGAGGGATTCCGATACCCCTTTGAGATGTGCGACAAGGGGCTTGTCATAGGACTAACTCCGGGCAATAATGCCCCCGCTCTGCACTTTAATCGTCGGGTGGGCTTTAAAGAAGTCTATCGTATGCGGGATGCCTGGGACAAAGGCATCGATGTCGTTGTCCAGGAAATGCGCAGAGAAGACTGTCGCTGGTTGAGGAGGTCACATGAGCTGGTTCAGCAAGAAGCTAAAGAAGGTCACCAAGGTACTTGACCCTATTGGCGACAGGCTTCGTAAGTCTACCGGGGGCAGCTACGGCGACCCGATGAACTGGTATAACAGCAAGCCGAATCAGACAATTCCTTATCAGCAGCGAGTCAGTCAGGGATTGATGGTTGCTCCCAACGGACAGAATACCCTTCCCGGTATGACCTTTGGAGGCAATACCGGCGGCAGAACCTACATTCCCAACCAGTTTTCCAGTGGTATGATGATGGGTGGAGTTCAACCTCCGGCTCCTATGGCTCCTCCGCCCAACATTCCTTCTCCTATGCAGCCTCCTCAGCAACAGGCACAGCTAGCTCAGGGTCCGATGCAGCAGCAGATGATGCGGATTGGTGCTATCCGAGGTAATTATGTCTAAGAACACTCCGGCACCTCCGGACTATGCTGGGGCTGCCAACGCACAAGCCCAGTCCAGCCGTGAAGTTACGGAGCAGCAGACGTGGGCGAACCGTCCAACGATCAATACTCCATTTGGTCAGCAGACATGGGAGGTTACTCCGACGTGGGATCCTTCCACGGGGCAGTACATCAATGCCTGGACGCAGAACACCAATCTAACTCCGGAGTCTCAGGCTGCTCTGGATTCCCAGATGCGTCTGCAACAGGGTCGGTCCAACTTGGCCGAGGGTTTGCTTGGTCGGGCACAGGAAGAATACGGGCAGCCTATGAACTGGGATCAGTTCACGCAGCTGCAGTCGTCTTTGAATGTGCCTGAATATCAGAGTGAAAATATCCAGAGGAACGTTGGCAACACCCCGGACTACATCAAGTCTGCCGAGGACGCCATCTACGGGCAGTGGTCTGCTCGTCAAGAGCCCCGCATGCAGCAGGAGTCCGAAGCTCTTCGTACTCGTCTGTACAACATGGGGGTTAAGGAAGGTGATGCTCGCTATGACCAGGAAATGCAGCGCCTCGCGCAGGACCAGGGGGACGCACGACAGCAAGCCCAGTATCAAGCCACTATCGGCGCTGGAGCAGAAGCTCAGCGGATGCAGGGAATGGACGTTCAAAGTGGAAACTTTGCGAATTCCGCTGCCCAGCAAGCTCTCCAACAGCAGCTTGCTCTCGGAAGCCAGCGTTTTGGACAGCAGCAGACAGCCGCCGGATTCCAGAATACTGTCCGGCAACAGCAAATTGCTGAGGAAATGCAACGCCGTGGATTCAGCTTGAATGAAATCAACGCCATCCTCACTGGTCAGCAGGTCGGCATGCCGTCCATGCCAGGGTTCAACGCAGCTAATCGCAGCGAAGGCGTACAGGCGCTCCAGGCTGCGGGCATGCAAAGCCAGGATGCGTGGAATGCGTACAATGCTCAGCAGCAAGCGACACAAGGAACGTTGTCGGGCTTAGCCGGCGGAGCGATGATGTTCTCTGACCGCCGACTGAAGAAGAATATTCGTTTGCTTAGCGACGAAGGTCTCTTCAAAGTCTATGAATACGAGTATATCTGGGAAGACGGTAGGAAGTCAGTCGGTGTAATGGCTGACGAAGTCATTGAGAAACTTCCGGAGGCAGTGTGGCAGCATCCTAGCGGCTACCTGATGGTGGACTATGCAAGACTTCCTTAGTGTTGAAGACCTCAGCGAGGAAGATATTAATGCTATCCTTGGTCTGGGGACCGCTGAAGACCGTGCAGCCCAGCTCGAAGGTCAGCTGGCGCAGGCGATGCGTCTACGTAATCAAGAGGGGCCGCAAGGTCGTGGCTATGGAGGTATCTACACAGCCGCCAGTCCTCTTGAACATGCTGTCCACGCGTGGCAGGGTATCAAAGCGGGACAAGACGCTGAAAAGATCGCTGCGCAGCAAAACGCGCTGATGCAGGAGCAGACAGCTGGACGTAAGCGATTCCTAGATGCTCTGATGAAGCGCAATGAAGTCGCCATGACCCAGAACAACGGCGGCTACGGACCGCAGCCGTTCGATCCTAACGAGGTGTACTAATGGATAGTCTCTACGATGTCCTCATCGGAGAAGCCCCTAGCGATGCCGACAAGGCAGCTGCGACTGCGGCTGCTCTTCGTAGACGTCGTAGCTTCGGTGAGCTGGGCATTATTTCTGGTGATCGTGCTCTCAGTAAGCTTGGTAGCGGTATGGTGGATCAAGCTGATGACTATGCTGGCCGGATTCAGCAAACCCGACAGCAGGACATAGACAATGCGCAGACAAGACGATACCAGGAAGGTCAGCTCGGACACATGGGAAACGTCCTTAGCGAAACTATGCGCGCCAACAAAGAGCGAGAACGTCTCACAGCCCGTGGACAAGATCTCGCACTATTGGCTGCTCAGGCTCGTGCGCGCGCGGCGAACAAACCTCCCAAGCTCACTGTTGCGGACCGACGAGACCTGACCCAGGGCGCTGCTCTGGTCGGCAATGTGCAGGATCTATTAGGTGGATTCAAGGAGGACTATGCGTCCCCTCAGGTGATGGGTAAGTCGCTCCCGGGAGCACGTCCGTTAATGAATACTATGGCCTCCATGGGTGTGGGGACCAAGAAAATGGATGAAGCTCAGCAGTGGTGGGCTGCGAGTGATCGTCTGTACAATCTGTTCGAGCGAAATAAGCTATTCGGTGCGACCCTGACTAGCAACGAAATGAAGGCGTGGGCGCAGGCCAATGCCAACAAGAACATGAAACCTGAACAGATTAAGGCCATGCTGAACGATATCCTGCGTGTGGCTCAGGAAGAGCTCCAGGCCAACGTTGAAGGCTTTGAGGCCGGGGGCTATGACCCCGAGCAGATCAATGCCTTGACGCAGCGCTCCTTCCCCAAGGCTGCAGGCGAAGAAGCTCCGGCGGAGGAAACGGAAGAAGACTTTGGGGATTTGAGTCCAGAAGAAATTGAGGAATTAATTCAGCTCCGGCAGGAGATGAATCGTGGGCGATAGGACTGAACTGGAAAAGCTCCGTCGTCTCAAGGAGTTAGAGACTCGGGTGGGTGCCAAGCGCGCCGACCCCAGCGTGACTGCGCCCAAGGATTCTGTGGAAGGTATGTCCGGAGCGCAGCGATTTGGCAAATCCATGACAGATCGTGCTAATACGAATGTCATGAAGCTTACCAAGATGTTTGACGATCTTGGTCGCGGTGCCCTGGACTTAGTCGGAGTAGATACTGGCGATACTCCCTCCGCGCTGCCGTGGTCCACACAAGCCATTAGACAGGCGGAAACCGAAGCTGCCCCGTTGCGGGACACTGGCTCCGGCATGGCGGGCGAACTTGCCGCTGACGCTATCATGACCGCTCCCCTGGGCTTCGTGGGGCGCGGCATGGAGGCGGTCGCTGCCTCTAATCGTCTCCCTGCCACCGTCGGTCGTATCGCCGGCAGCCGTCCAGCCCAGGCAGCCGTGGAAGGAGGCATCGCGGGAGCACTGAATGCCGATCCTGAGCAGCGTGGAGAAGGTGCCTTTCAAGGAGCCACGGCTGGGGCTGTGTTGGAACGCGGTGGGCGGCTACTGGGGCGCACACTACAAGGCCTCGTATTGCGTTCCCCTGAAGCCCGCCAGCTGGAACAACTGGCCGACCTGCACCAGATGGACGTTAAGCTTCCCCTCGCCCAGGCTGCGAGCGATCAAGGAGTTGTGTCCCCGCTGATGAAATTCGTGTACGGTCGAGTCCTTCCTAGCTTACCGGGGGCTGAGGGAGCCATGGCGAAGCAAGCTCAGCGGTCCGGCGCACAGTTTCGTGAGCTTGCGATGAAGGAAGCTGCTCCGGGAGGACTGGGAAGTACTCAGAAAGGCTACGCTGCGGGACTGCCCCTTACGGCCGGCAAGCAGGCCGGCGCGGGCAGCGACATGCGTGTGTCTATGAAAGACATCCAGGATGCCTTCCAAAGGGAGTACTCTACGACCATCAAGTCGTACGCATTCAATCAGCCCCAGACTGCGGATTTCGCTGCCTATCTGCAGCAAAAGTTCCCCAATATTGACTCCGCCACGTTGAATGGAGCTGTGCGCACGTTCGACTCTCTTTCCAGCCAGTACAGTAAGAACGGAGTATTGGATGGAGATAATCTCATCCGCATGAAGTCTGACTTAGCGAACCTGGGAAGGCAGTCCAAGAACGATCGTGCAGGACAGTCCTTTTTTCAGGCGCAAGAATTCCTGGATGATCTCGTACGCACAGAAATGCGGCAGGGGAACAACCCACAGAATCTTCTTGACCTGCAGCGGTACGAGGATCTTGCTGAGCCGTGGAGAAATTTCCAGCGTGTTCAGAGAGCCACGGCTCGATCTAAGGACCCTGAGGGGCAGTTTACTCCTCAGGAGCTTAGCCGAGTAGTCAAGTCCATGGGCAGCGACCGAGAGCTTGCAAGAGGGGCGGCACCTATGCAAGAATTAGCAGCCCTCGGAGAACGTACTGTTGGACAGCCAATTCCCAATCCAAGCTTCTTGGAACGCGCGGCGACGATGAGCGCTCTGGGTGGTATGGGAATTCTCACTGGTCCCGGGGGTGCTGCGGCACTGTACGGCATAGGTCGCGGAGCTGCTTCTCCAGCTGTGCAGGATGTGTTGATGGGTACGACCAAGACACAGAAGGCACTAGCAGATGCTCTGCGTAAGCGTCCGCTGGCCAAGCGATTGGTAGGGGCTGATGTTCGTAACACGTTGGCTGGTGAGGTAGCGGAAGATGAGCCGGAACAGTAGCGGAACATATAGCCTTCCGGCGGGTAATCCGGTCGTCACCGGTACGACCATCACTAGCTCGTGGGCGAACACTACGCTGAGTGACATTGCCACTGCGCTCACTGACAGTCTTTCTCGTACTGGACAGGGATCGATGCTGGCCGGGCTGCCCTTGTTCGACGGTACGAGTTCTCTCCCGGGACTGTCCTGGGGTACTGAACTTACGTCTGGGCTATATCGGGCCGGTGCCGATGACTATCGGTGGGTCAATAGCACCACGGAACTCCTGCAGATCACCACAAATCTGCTACGAGTCAGCGGCACCGCGCCAGCTTTCCGGTGGAATGAGACCGATGCAGCGGCTAATAGCCGTCTGTGGGATGCCATTGCCACGGGGACGGCATTTCATCTTCGCCTCCTTAACGATGCGGGAACGCCGACTAACTGGCTGTCTGTCACACGGTCTGGTAGTTCTCCTAACACGATTACCTTCGTCGGTAGTGGCTATGAGTTTTCCAATGGCGCTACCGTTCACGCAACTGGTAACATCACCACCGATAATACAGTGATCATATCTGGTGGATCTACCGCTAGTCCCGGTATGCTCCTCAATTCCAATCTGCCCATTGCGGAGTGGAGAGAAGCTGATGCTGCAGCGGACAATCGTCGTTGGCTAGAATATGCGAATGGTGAAGATTTCTTTATCACTATCCGCAACGATGCTAACACTGTGGAAACTATTGTCCTACAGGTCGCTCGTACGGGTACGACTGTTGACACGATTAACTTCCCCAACGGTACTCTTCAATATGGCGGAGTAGAGGTTGGATATAAGGGATTCGTGCAGAACGCTGAAAATAGCAGTTTCAACATCACGAACACCTACGCTGGTGTGATCACGTACTACACGAGCAGTGGTCACACCGCGACAATTCAGAGTACATTCCTCAATTTGACTGGAGGAACGACCACGATTGCCAACCATGGTTCCGGCAACCTGACCATTGCGACTGCCTCTGGCACTCTGCAGTGGCTGAATGGAACGGGGGCCGTATCCACTGGCAGTCGTACCCTGGCTGTCGGTGGTGTTTGTACGATCACCTCGCGTAACAGCACTGGCAATCCCTATATCTGGGGAACGGGGCTGTCATGACCATAGGAGTTGGATCTGGTGGGACTACCTCCGTAGCGAACTCCATCGCCTACGGTGTGACCGTCGCTAACAACGGCGGTACTCCCAATCGCTTTGGATACGCCCCCGGAGAGGTGACTAATCCGGGGGCTATCTCCCCCATTACGACCTTCCGTGGCGTGAGTATTGTTCAGCTGAATGCAAACAACACGAGCTTTGATTTTCTCGTAAGTTTGACTGGTTCGGTTGCCCAGACTCTCTGGCGATCCTTGGTAGTACAGCAGACGGATGGCTCGTGGCGAAGATATTTGTCGGCCAACGCTACTTTCTCGGCCGGGGTGGTGACGAATTGGCAGTTTGGTTCAGGTAGTTCCCCTGTTTGGACGAGTACTACGTCCCCTCGAGGAATTATATTCTTTATCTAACTAGGAGAACGTATGGAATACATTACACTCACTATTTCAGCTAAGACCCTCAACACAATTGGAGTTGGCTTACAAGAGCTTCCTTTCAAGCTAGCAAAGCCCGCAATAGACGAAATTGACGCACAAGTGAGAGAATACCTTGCACGAAAGGAACAAACAAATGACCGAGCCAAGAGTGGTGAGACTGGAAACTCAAGTGGAGACGGTGATGGACCAAGTGCAGGCTATACTAACCAAGATCGACAAGCTGGATGAGCGAATACGAAGTCTTGAACGGTATGTCTGGACTGCCGTTGGCGTCGTTGCCTTCCTTCAGTTTGCCGCCCCTTACATCATGAAGTTTTTCTCAGGAGCATCTCAATGAAGTACCTAGTAGCCCTCGTAGCGTTAATTTTCCCGCTCTTTGCGTACGCTGGCAACGTCACGCTGACGTGGACATTCGACTCTAGCGCCAGCGCAACCTGTGCCGATGGCTCTCCGGCCGCACAGAACTGCCCCACCGATTCGTTCCGTATTGAGCAGCAGATCAATAACGTCTGGACTGCCAAAACTCCGAATGTTTCCGGGGCGGTGCGGAATCACACCTATGCGAACATCTCACCTGGGCGGCAGTGCTTCCGCATCCGTGCAAGTTCGAATGGTACGCTTTCGGAGCCGTCGAATGAATCGTGTGTGGACGTCGCTCCGAGCGCGCCCAAGGCACCGATTATCACCGTGACCGTAGCCGTGGGGAGCCCCGCGCAGTGACCCTGCGCGAGCAGAGGAGCCTATTCGCTAGGCTCCTCCCTCGACTTCTCGACTATATCCATAGTCAGGGATACGATTGCACCATTGGTGAGGTTGTCCGTGGTCCCCAGCAAGCTGATGCGAATGCGCTTTCCGGCAAAGGCATCAGCAATAGCCTTCATCTTGTAGGTCTTGCCGTCGACATCAATCTCTTCGATCGCAATGGACGCTATCTTGTGAATACCGGGGACCACAAGTTCTCCGGGGAGTACTGGAAGTCCCTCCACCCGCTCTGCCGCTGGGGCGGCGATTTCCTGCCTAAGCCTGATGGAAATCATTATTCCCTCGAGTGGCAGGGGAGGAAGTGATTAGAGTTACCCTGGGGGCCATTCCAGACCCCCAGGGGCTCCACCGGCTGCCAATTTGAACCCAGGCCGTCTGGGGTAGCGGGAAGCCCCCTCCCAGGAAGTATGGACTACCCCGGAGGGGGACCGTGTAGGCACCACGGTAGGAGTGGGGTAGTCCATAATTATTCACCGCCCAGCCATAAGAAGAATACTGCAATCAGGATGCTGCAGATAACCATCCACACGGTCGGGTCTTTAAGTATTTTCACTGTTTTCCTTTCGCCTTAGGCTTTCTCTCGCCTTTATACTCTTGGAAAAGGTCAACTCCGTAGTTGGTTTCAGCAAGTTTTTGAAGAAAGTGCGCAGCCTTTTCCAAGTCCTCGAGACCATTCTTATCCCTCGTAACGTACTTAGTAACCTGTCCCACCAAGTAGGGAAACTGAGCGTATAAATCCCAATGCTCAATAATACCACCGCAGTGAGGACACTTTCCGGTAGCGTCACGATAATGCGTACCTCCAACTTGCCTACTGTTCGCAGCCATAGTGCTACCCCTTAAGTGTACTGGTATCAGGTGCCGATTGCCACTTGAAGTGGTTACGGACGTAGAGCGCCGTCAAAGTTAGGTTCAACGGGAGCAAGCCCCAAATCTGTCCGCTCAGGATCCACACCAGCCACAACACCTGATTGCACAACGCCAGAATCCACGCGCGTGGATGCTTGTTGCCCGCTAACCAGACCTGCGTTATTGTCACCGCCGAGATTACCCACGGGAGGATTTCTGCGAGCAAGCCATTCTTCACAAGCAATTCTCCAGTCATCTGCCAAGATTTCTTTGGTGTTAAATTCCACTCCAACCTTTCTACTGAACCACGCACCCACGATGGGAGCCCCCACATTCTTCATCCAGTTAGTGATGATAGGTTGTGTCGGGGGATTGGGAAGATTGACTAGATTTTGACAGTCAGTCACAAAATCCACGTACGTTTCTGCCCCCTGTAACAGCGGAACATGGACCGTTGCTCTATTCTCGGAGCGAAAATAGATATCACTCTCCGCCGGCACGCCATTCATGTAGTAGTCAAAATTGGGCACTGATTCGTAGATGTGAGCATTGTTGGAAAACAACGTGTAGTAGCCTACCTGTAATCCGGCTGCTTGAGCAATCAGTTCATGCAGCATCGTCATGTGTACTGCGTTGGCACCGAGCATTCCCCAGATAATGTCATTGCTGCGGTTGCAGACGGTCATGTGCAATCTACCTTCCACCACTCGGAGGTAGATGTGAGTATTGCAGGGAATGTCCTTGCCCACGTGCCCCAGATCCAAATCTGCATCCCACATGCTGATGACAATTCTGCGATCGTTTGGATTCTTCTTCAGCATTGCAATGGCCTTCTTGACTTGATCTAGGCCAAATGCCTTCCGCCATCGGTGTCCGTAGGCTGCATATAACGCATATCCATCGTCGCTATATTCCAGCATCCGCTTATTGAACAGCGCAATCCACCGCGCGTTGTTGCTCCCCGCCATCATCCAACAGAATTCAGCAACGTGGAAGAATGGGTTTGCATCCCTCGTTGGGTCAGTCAGCACCCGCTGAAGTGGATTCTGTATCGTCAGAGCTATCGGCACCTGGAAGGAGCGAACAGCCCCGTTGCGACTGTCTTCCCTCACCAGATAATGCCGCATGCGAATCAGCGTTTCTGAAAATACTTCCGGAACATTATATCCGCTAAATGTGATCATTTTCCTGGGTATCCTCGTTTAGATCGCCCTGTACCGTTTTTCACTCGCATATACTTGTCGTACTCACACAAGCAATTCTGTAGATCCTGCGTGTTGAAACTATCGTACTTTCCTTTACTACGGATTACGTCATATGCTTCTTCAGGCAGTTCTTCAGCCACCGTATTGATGGCTGTAGCATATTCACTGATATTTATCTTACGGCCAAAATACCACTGTAGACCTCGTAAGCTACCTGGACCTGGGGCACTCCAGTTTTCCCAATCAATTGCTTCGTACAGTGGATGTCCTGGAGTGTTCTTTAGGTCGGCAAGCACCTGGGCTGACATAAAACTCCCCATACCTTCCAACTGCATATAGTCCTCGTAGCGGCGCGCAAGGGTGCACCCGCCTGTAGGGTATGCCCCGCGCCAGCGCGCAGCTCCTAGCAGTTCGTACGCAGCCGGGAGCACATTCCTACATAGGTACTGCGCCTTGCCCATGGGCAGCCCGTGGGTCGTAACTACATATGCATTCCCCCAGACTTTCATACCGCTTGCAGCGATGTCTTCCAACACGGATTCGATCTTTTCGGGGGCTATAACAATTCCACGATTGTCAGGGTATGTGAGACGACTGAGTGTATCGGGCCAGTTCAGGAAACGAGCCACGACCATAGCATACTCATAATCATCCCAACCGATTTTATCAGGCGACCAATTCCCACGAATCCAGCGTGTAACCCTGTCATCTTCTCTCCGCACATTGCAGAAGTATGTCTGCTGAAAGACCCAGTCGTCGCTCCAGGGTTTCGGAAGTCCTGCTTCCTTCGCCTCGCGAATGTATTCGCGTTCAACAATCCAGTACGCCAGCGTTTCCTTAGCGTTCATCTTGAGGGCTCCATGGACCGTGCTTAGCGACGCCTTCTAAATGTGCTCTCTTCCACTGCACATTGACGTCAATTCTTGCCCCACCCCAGTTGCCCGAATCTTTCTCCACCAACCGGACGTATTTGGGGTGTAGTCGCATCAATTCCTTCGCTGCTTCATTATGTTTTTCCAGTGTGCGGGTAGTGGAACACCCGCCAGGGGCGTTGCTCCCTCCTCGCTGATTGTGCACGTATCCGTTAAGCACGCGGGTACTATACCCGCGTTCCAACAGCTGTAACACTACGTCAAAGTCCTCCATAAACTCAATCCGGTCGAAGCGGATACCGTGGTCTCTGAAGAACGTTGTGTTCACTCCGTGAACGCGCATCTGCCGGGTGTTGTACTTGAACTGACTTGTGTCGTAGTTGGCACCTTCACGAGCAGAGATGCCCACCAAGGGATACCCCTCCATGAGGGAATCCACTATCTCGTGAAGCATGCTGTTAACATCCATTCCCGTGGCGGGGCGAAACTTGGTTGGGTCGTCAGCCCTGCGGACTGCAAAGTCCAGGTCGTCGTCCAGCATGATAATGAATGGGCCACGGTTATCGACTAACCACTGCCGCGTTGGACCGATTGACTG
>Ga0105042_100009_pt1 | contig 35657 bp, 55 predicted proteins | sample LS_165metaG_FD_91487 | JGI IMG/M metagenome (GOLD analysis project Ga0105042, IMG submission 91487) | Switchgrass associated microbial communities from Austin, Texas, USA - LS_165 metaG | ecosystem: Host-associated > Plants > Phyllosphere > Phylloplane/Leaf | place: USA: Austin, Texas | collected... | reverse complement strand
GGTTTCTGTCGTCGGGGCGGCTAGTTCGTTTTCATGTGGCATGTGACCTATCGCTTCCTCTTGCGCGGCGACCGGCTTCGTCCGGCTGGCCCGCGCGGGGTTTGCTCGCGCCTTTCGTCCTGTGGTTTCAATTCGGGTTTGAGCTTCATCAGCTTGACGATCTGCTGGCCGACGGAGCGCCTGCCATCGATGAATGCGGCAAGACGGCCATGGGGATCGTCGGGCCGGAAGCCGTTGTCATAGGTCTGGGCGGCGTGATGGATGATCCAGTCGAGCGCGCGCTTCACTTCGGACGGCGAAGGCGGCGGCGGTTCTTCGCCAGGAGGCCAGGGCCGTTCGGCTCCCATGGCGTAGAGGGCGAGGGACTGAATCGCCCGGATGTCCTCGGGCGCATGCTCGGCGGGGTGCCAGATTTCGCGTCGTGTCATTCAGATCAGGCTGGCTGCGCGGCTTGCCCGCCCTGGCCGCCCTGCGGCATCCCCGCCTTCATCAGCGCATCGATGCCCTGTCCGGCCTGTTGCGCGGTCGCGCCCGCAGCGCCGACGGCTTCCATAGTCTCGGCGAGCTGGGCTTTCTCCGCTTCCTGCGCGCGGCGTTCCTCGGCTTCCTCCTTCGAGACGAACCAATCCTGCTTCCAGCCAGCGGCGCGCATGGCGGCGCGGTTCGCGGCGCGCAGGTCCACCTCGGCGATCACCGACGGGTCGATCTGCACTGACGGCATCAGGATGCGGTCGCGGACATCCACGAAGATGTCGGCCTCGTTCTGTTCGGCGAGTTCATCAAGCGGGGAGCGGAACTTGTATTTGAGGTCCAGGCCCTCAAGCGATTGCGGCATCATGTCCAGCGGGAAGGCCCCGGCTTCCATCATGATCTGGAACACCGTGTCGCAAAGCGGATGGTTGTAATCCTGCTGGATCGGCTTCGAGATCGGCGCGGCCGCGCGGATATGCTCCTGGACGCGGCGGCGAACCTCCGTCGCGGTCATGGCGCGCGTCGTCTCGGGCAGCTGGATTTTGTCCAGCATGAAGCCCTGGCGGATGTCCTCCTTCAGCGCGTTGGCGATGTCGAAGGTGATGGGGAAGCCGCCCTTGTCTTTGGTGATCGGGCGCAGCACCTCGCCGAGGCGTTCGTCATATTCGATATCGGCGGTCGTGACGCCGCCGGGATAGAGCGCGATGTCGCCGCGAATGGCATCGGAAACAGCGATCATCGGCGGGTTGACATAGTTCTCGCCCGCCTCGCGGGTCGTGCGCATGACGACCTGGAGCGTGCGCCCGTCCGGCAACAAGATCATCGTCGCCATGGAAATGCCGTAAGCGGATCCCGAAACCGTCTGCCAGCGCGGGACGATGTATTCGAACCAGTTGACGCCGACTTCCTCCAGCACGGTGTCGGTCTCGCGTTCCACGAACAGCGAGGTGTAGGGGAAGGATTTCCCGCCCTTGCTTTCGTAGTGGTAGACGCGGCTCGGCAGCACGACATGGCGGCAGGAGAAGGTCTTCTCCGGATCCTTCTCGCAGGCGCGGATCACCTCCTGGGAGACCTTCTTGCCGAAATGCGCCTTCAGCTGGCGGGCCGTGGGGTTCCAGTTGCGGTGGAGGGCGTCAACCTTGCCCTCGGCGTTCTCGCTCCAGGCGCAGTCGCGCAAGTGATAGTTGCGGAACAGGAGCCCGTCTCCGGCGACGTTCTTTCCCGCGCGCAGGACGCCATTGCCGAAGGCGGCGAAGTCGTGGTCGGTTGCCGATGTCGAGCGGACGAGGTTCGCCGCTGGGTCGCTCATCGCCCGCCACTGGATTTTCGAGATGTGCTCCAGGAAGGCGCGCTCCTCGTCACCCTCGTCAAGTTCCTCCTCATCGACGTGGATGGAAAAGAATTCGCCCGGGCGCAGGAACTCGGCGAGCATGTTGCCCAGCTCGCGCCGGGCAAGGATCGGATAGGAGGCGAAGAGATGGTCGGCAAACTCCTCGCCCTGATTGCGCTTGTTCGTGAAATCGGCGCGCTCGGGGTAGAAGTTGAGGGCGATCTCCTGCCAGAGGCTGTCGATCTGTTGCTTCTTGGCGAACTCCGCATCCCCGATGCGGTTGATTTCACGGGCGCGGCTGTCCATCCGGGAGCGAACCTTTAAGGTGAGCGACCAATCAAACGAGACTCTTCGCCCCGCTTTCGTCTACGCGCCGAGCCGCTGGCCGGACGAGCCGGTCGTCGCCCGGTTCGTATCCGTGAGGATGGTGGAGAGACGCCCCTGGCGCATCAGCGCGGCGTTGCGGGTGCGCTCGGCTGCGGCCTGAACTGCGGGGTCGGTTTCCACCGGCATGCGCACGGGCTTTGGCGGCGGCGGGGCCTTGGGCATTTTGGGCTTGGAAAACATGCCACCCATTATGGTCATTTCCTTCTTTTGGCGTTGGCGTAGGCGAGAACGACTTTCGGCGGCGGACGGTGGCCGCCGATATTGCGCCTCACCGCCTTGTTTCCGGGGGCGAGGCACATCACCACGGCGTCGCCCTTATCCGGCGAGCGCCCGAGGCGTTTCTTGATGTCGTCCTTGCTCTCGATCTGGACGCCCGAGGTCTTCACCTCGAAGGTTGGCGTAGCAAGATCGGCGAGCAGTTCGGGGTCGTCCGGCAGCGCGATGACGGAACCGCCCTCGCGTTCGGGGTTCAGCTCGTCGCGGAATTTCCACCATGCCTCGGCGCGGGCATTCACGAAGCGGATGCCATTGGCGGCAATCGCGGTGCTCTTGTTCGCGCCGTTGAAGGCTTCGCAGGCGATGCCGTTTTCCTTCAGACGGCTGGCGACATCCCCGCCATAGCCGCCGCCCATATCGACGATGACGGGCGCGTTCGACCGGCGCTGGGTGATGACGCCAGCGGCCATTTCCGAAGCGCGGCGCATGGCGCGCTCGGCGGATGCGTTCGGGTCTTCGCCCGGCAGTCCGCCACCCGCCTTGATGGCGACGAAGGGAGCATACCAGCCGCCGTGACGCCAGCAGAGCACGCCGACATCGCCGCCGCCGCCGGCCGGGTCCAGCGCCATCGCGGTCATCTCATAGTCGCGCCAGCCGTCGGGCTTCCAGCGTGCCATCGCCGCCTTGATCCAGGCGGTGGGGATGAGCTGGTTTTCGGCGTCCTTGAACTGGGTCTTGAAGCCGCCCATCAGCAGCGAACGGAACGGCTCGGGCATGGCGTCGAGCTGGCGTTCGTAATCGCTGTCGATGTAGTAGGGGTTGTCCTTGGTGGACGCCGGGATATAGGTCCGCGAGGTCGGGCGGACCATCTTGCCGTTCACCTCGCGGGCATCCTCCGGCCCGTCAACCCACTGGTCGTTGCCCTCCTCGTCCGAGATCACCCAGCGCAATTCGCCGGGCTTGGCCGGGCGCGGATAGCGCTCGTCGAGCCAGGGCGCGAACATCTTCACCACCCACAGCCCCTCGGCCTGAAGCGGCGGGTTCGTCGCCAGCACGGTGCGGGTGCGCTGGGTTTTGTCCTCCGAGCGCACCCAGCCCATCATGAAGCGGACCTGGCTTTCGGCGAACTGCGTGGCCTCGTCGATGGCGAGCAGGTCGCGGCCCTGGCCCATCGTGCCCTGCTCGTCGCCGACGCGGTGCGCGGCGCGGAAGTAAATCACCCTTTGGTCATCGATGCGCAGACGCGGCGGCGGCGAACCGTTGAAGCCGTCGCGGCTGCCGTGGATTTTCAGGGCGTCCTCGATCAGCCGTTCCAGCCCGCCATATTCGCGGCGCATGATCAGCGTGCGCTTGTGCTCGTTGAAGGCGAGACCGAGGATGAGCTGGCTTTTGCCCCCGCCCGGCTGGCCGCCATAGAGGAGGACATCGGCTTCGGAATAATAGGCATCCGTCTGCGGGCCGGGATTGGGCCGCCACTTGCCTAATCGCGCCTGGACTTCCGGGATCGCGGCAAGCTGCTGCTTTGCTTCCGCCGGCAGTGCCCCGATCAGGCGCTCTATTGCCTGAAGGTCGGCGAGTGTGGCCGATGTCATCTTTACGCGATGTCTTCCGCCATGCTAGCTTTGCGGCGTTTTTGCTTCAGAGGTCAGCCATGAATTTACGGTTTTCACGTATTGCCGTTGTTTTTATTGCGTTCTTCGCAAGCAACGCTTCCGCGCAGGACAAGCGCGCGGCGCACGCGGCGGATATGCAGGTCTGCAAATCGCGCCTCGCCCAGGGCACGTTCAAGACGCGGATGGATTTCGCCCATTGCCTCAACCGGGTGAACCGGAAGTGGTGGGGCGAGAACAACGAGGATGTCCTCGAATATGCCGCATCGCGGGAACTTGTCGCGGCGCAGCAATTCGATGCGGGGCGGCTGACCGAGTTCGAATATCTCTCCGCGCGGGCGAAGATCAAAACCGACCTGCGCTCGGAAATCGCGCGGCGCGATGCAGCGGCAACGCCCACGACCGTCTATGTGGCCCCGCCAGCGACGCGCGGGCCGGTGAACTGCTATCCGATCGGGCGGTCATTCACCTGTTTCTAGGCGGTGAGTTCCTTAAAATCCCGGCACAGCCGCTCCAGATCGTCATGGCCCATGCCAGCGGCGACGAACCATTCATAGCCCCAACCGGGAGCCCAGGCATACCTGGCTTCCCGCTTCACGGGCACGGTCTCGATCCCCAGTGCCAGGGCGCAGGCGACGCGGTGCGATCCGTCGAGGAGTTCGCCTGCCGGATCGATGGGGACCGCGCCGTCACAGCGGAAGCCGTCTTCAACCATGCTGCGGCACAGTCCCCGCGCCGCGCCGACATAATCGTCAAGCGTCCGCTTCCAGCCATCGGTGTGAAGCCCCGCGCGCATTCTTGCCCCGGAGCGCGTCTCGATATGCCAGCGGTAGACGCGTTCGGCATCAGGATCGTTGCCACCAAGGACCGACCGAAAGAACCTCGCCTTGACAGCCAGATCGTAGCGACGCGGGCTGACACACGCCTTGGTCGGCAAATGCCAGGAGCTTTGCCCTGGCGTCGTCCTGGGACTGATGCTGGACGTCGAGTTCCAGGACCGGAATGCCGCGTTCACGCAAGACCTCCTTGGCGATGCGGATGGGTTCGCGCATCAAGGGGACCATGAAGGAGCGATCCTCATGGGCCGTGGCGGCGACGTCCTTCCGCGCCTTGTTGCGGGCCATCACCGTTTCATCATCGGCTTCCAGGAACACCACACCGATGGAGACCGGCATGCGCCAGAAGAACGGGCGGATGAGGTTCACATCCGCGCCCGCCTGGTTGAGACGCCAGCCGAAGCCTAAGCCGCGCTGGACGAGTCCGGTCTGGATGTAGGGCTTATAGTCGATGCGGTAGAGATGCCCATCCGGGAACCGTGTGACGGTGTTTTCCGCCATCCGCTCCACCGTCGCCATCTTCCGCACCGACCGGTTGTTCATCCGCACCGCTGGCGTGAAGGACCAATGCCCCCGGATCAAACCGAACAGCGCCGTCATCTCAACCAGGAACGAACGCCAGTAGGCCGGCGGGAGCTTGCCGTCCCAGGAGATGGAGTGTTCGTGGCAGATGGGGTTGCAGAGGGTGGACTTTCCGGCACCGGGGAATCCGGCCACATCGACCCAATTCATGCCGCCTCGCTTTGGCGATAACGCGCCATCATGCTGTGCCCGACGCGGCCATAGATGATCGCCTTTGGATCAAGCACCAGAGCGGGCGGAACGATCGCGCGCCGATGCCAGATCACCGCCATCTCGGGATGCAGGCGGTTGTCGTGGCTCCAGACGACGCCGGACACGGGAAGCGGAGAAGCATCCCAGCCGAAAGAGCCGAAGCACTCTTCCGGCGGGATTTCCCGGTCTGCAATGGCCCTGATTAACGCTTCCAGCAGTCCGAGCCTGTCCTCCGCATGAACTTCGATATTGACGGTGACTTCCGAGAAGCCCCTGGGCGGAGAGTCATCGCGAATAATCGGGAACGTGGCCACTTCGCTCGCCGGTTCTCGGTCCGCAACCACCCTGATGACCTGCCGCATCATCGTCCAATGGCGCGGCGTGTATCCGTGGGGCAGCAGTTCTTCGCGGGGGCATTGGCTGTCGGCGAACGCCAGAAGCGCGGCGCGAACGTCCTCGATCTGGTTCCTCACAGAGATTTTGCTATGCACGTCGTCCCACGAGAGAGCGACCTGCGAGCGCTTGCGAAAGCTATCCCATCGAGCCTTCGCAGCGGCTTCCAACGGTGTCATCGCCGGTACTCCGCGATCCACGGGTTGGCCTCGGCAATGCGCGGCTCCCAGCTTTTCCCCTCGGACCCCGGAAACGTCACGATCCGCGCATTCTCCGGTAGCGTGCCCCAGACGCCGGAGCCGGGCGTGTCCTCGCGGGCGAGACGGTAGATACCGTCATTGCCGTCCCAATAGGGCAGGTTCGGGCCGAACATATTCGACATCCACACCTGGGTGTCCCTGACGCCGGCGGGCGGGCGCGAGGCGTCGAACAGCGTCCACATTTGCGGCAGCGTCCCGCAGCGGTGCAGGATCACCGAACCGTTGTAATAGGGACGCCCCGGCCTTGTCGGGTTGTCCCAGGGGACGCGGGAGGGATTGCGCCAGACGACCAGATCGGCGGTCCGCGACACGATGCTGTCGAGGCCGCCGACGATGACGGTATCGAGGTCGATCTGAAGCACCTTCTCCCCGATCAGCTTCCGGCCATCGGGGTGGAAGGTCATCAGCTTAACGAATTCGGTCGCGGGGATATGCGTGGTCAGGTCGAGCGGAACCGCGCGGATGCCGGCGTCATCGGCGAAAACCTCGGGGCGGTCGGTCAGCGCGACGAACTCATGCGGGACGCTGAGATAGCGCGACACCTGCCGTTGCAGAAGGCGGACATCATCGGCGGTATACTGGTATTTCGCGTTGAACTTGGACGGATTGGGATCGGTCCACCAGTAGGTTGCGACGGTGATCATTCCAGGCCAAGCTCCTGGTTGATCCGCGCCAGCTCATCCATGGGGTCGATCGGCCTCGCCTGAATGATCCGGTAATCCAAATCCACGCCCGGCTCATTGCGAACGATCGCCCACCCGTCCAGCGCTTCCTCGAAAAGCTCCACCGTCCGCGCATGGGGATGGTTCGCCACCCGCGCCGTCCAGATGATCCGCTGACGCGCGATGCGCTGCATTTCCTTCAGCATCACCTGACAGTCGGATGGGGAGAGCCAGCGGGTGATGCGGCAGTTCACGACGACATCCACGGCCTTGTCATTGAGGCCGGTGTTGCGCACATCGCCGACATGCAGTTCGCCCACGGCCTTGGCCGCAAGCGCGTCCACCTTCTTCCCCGCTTCCACCAGCATGTCGCGTGACTGGTCCATGCCGATGAAATGGAAGCCCTTCTCGATGTAGAAGGGCAGGAACCGCCCGGTGCCCACGGGGCAGTCGAAGATGATGGTCTCCGGCGGGAGATCATCCAGCATCCTGGTGATGATCTTCTGCTCGATGATCCATTTGGCATCGCTCTCGCGCTTGGCGTCGTAGCCGGTGGCGATGGCGCCGTGATACTTGCCCGCGCCGTGCATCTGGGGCTGGGGCTGTTGGGCTTGGCTTGCCGGGGGCAGGTATTCCATAAGGGGATTAGTCATGGTTGCCTCCGCGCAAGCTGTTCCACGCCCTGGCGGTTTCTTCCAGTTGGTCCAGATGAGCATCGATGGCCTTCTGGGCCTTCATGGATGTGCGCAGGGACCAAAGCGCCAGTACGATGCCGAGGATGGTGAATGACGGGCCGATATACGGCAGGTATTCCATGAGGGGGTTGGTCATGCGGCGTTCTGCTCCCTCATGGCCTGCTGAATTCGCCATTCCGAGACGGTTGGCTTGCGCTCGGGCAACGTCCAGCGCACGACCGGAAGCGGCGTCTGACAGATGAATTCGACCCAGGCTTTGCCGCGTTCGGTGGCGCGGTGCCCGGCATCAATAAGCCCGTTGTCACTGAGCCATTTTCGGGTTTCAAGACCTGCCCCGCTGTTCCAATGCGCGTGGCCAAGTTCTTCTTCCGGATTTGGCGAGAAGTAGCAAACAAGCATGAAGCTGACGACGATTGGCGCGGTGCGGCCCTCGTGGATATCCATATGACCTCTCAATGTGATGAAAAGCTGCGCTGCGTCAGCGCTCGACGCAGACCTGATACTGATGCTTGCGCAGACCCCCGCCGAACTTGCCGTTGTGCGTCATCTCGACTTCGCGGGTCTCCGTGCGCTTGCAGGGGCCTTGGGCGCTCACCATCGCGTAGATCGCGAATGCCACGAAGGCGATAATCGCGAGCAGCATCCGGCCCTGTTTGTTGGGCATCACCGATAATGCTCCGCGATCCAGGGATGCGCCGCCACCATCTCCGGCTGGCTTGGCGATCTGTCCCCAGGGGTAAACACCACCCGCGCATTCCCGGGCAGTTCAGACTGAACGCCTTCGCCCATCTTCCCGTTCATGAGGCGTCCGGCGCCGTAAACACCGTGCTCCTCCGTCCAGTGCGGGACATCCCAGTCCCAGCCGGGTTCGGGATAGGCCGTGTTCAGCCGTTCGGATATCCACGCCTGTTCCCCGCCGCCGAAGCGCCGGTTGAGCCATGCTGGCGTCGCCTTTGGATCGAAGTCCTCCCACAGATGCGTGGTGGCCCCGACGGTGAAAAGCTGCATGCTGCCCTGGATGAAACCGCGCCGGCCGCCAACCTCGAAGTTCGGATTCTTCCACCAGACGGCGGGCTCGTCGCGGGCGACCAGCGGGTCAAGATCGCCCGTCACCACGCAGTCCACATCCATCAGCAGCACGCGCTCGCCTTCCTTCGCCACGCCTCCCGGCTTATGCGCCTGGAGCTTTACCGTGCAAAGGCCCGGCACATGCTTTGCCATGTCGAGGGGGACCGTCTCCATGAAGTCGATGAGGTCGGGACGGTGCGTGACGCAGACGCGGCGGTGCGGGATGGAGAGGTGTCTTTCAACCATCCGGTCCCAGATGCGGACATCTTCCGGGGTGATCTGGTATTGGCGCTGGCGGGCTGGATCCAGCCAGAAGAAGGAGGCGACGGTTAGACTCATGCGTGCGCTCCGATGCAGACCTTCCAGCCCGGCTTCGCGGGGTGGTCAAGTAACATCAATTGGTACTCATCGGCCGTTCCTCGCGCGAGACGATATAAATAGTCCGGCGGGTTTCTGTCGAAAGACGGCGGCAATTCCGCAAGCCAATCCTCATCGCCCCCATGCGTGGAAAGCGCGCGAAGCTCTTCAGGCGCCTCGTGAAAGCGCCAGATGCTAATGGGCAGTGCTGTCATTTTGACCTCTCAGGCTCGATATTCCGCAATCCACGGATGGGCGGCGACAGTTTCGGCCCGCCACGGCTTCCCGGCATCGCCGGGGAAAGTCACGATACAGGCGTTCTCCGGCAATTCCCCGGAGACGCCGTAGTGCCGACGCGGCGGCGCATAGCGGTAAATCCCGTGGCTGGCGTCCCAATAGGGACAATCCCTGCCCACGGCGTCGGACAGATACCACTGCTCCCCGCGCGGCAACGGAGCGGCGGGATTGAAGCCCTCCCATAGCCAGGTCATCGTCCCGGTGCGGTGCAGCAGCACGGAGCCGTTGAACCATGCCAGGCGAGCGGCATAACCGACATCGGGGTTTGTCAGGCACCAGCGGCGCGGATTGCGCCAGAGGACGAGGTTTTCCTCGCGAGAGACGATGTGGTCGATGTTGCCGGTGATCACCGTGTCCAGGTCGAGTTGCAGGACACGTTTGCCCAGCAAGGATCGGGCTTCCGGCGAGAATGTCATCAGTCGGACGAAACAGGTTCCGGGGACGTGTTTGCGCCAGTCGATGGGGACGGCGCGGATCGCGGCGTCATCCGCGAAGAGTTCCGGCCGGTCCGTTACCACGACGAACTGGTGCGGCAGGGTCAGATTGCGCGCGACCTGGGCTTGCAGGAGGCGAACGTCGTCCGGGCCGTAGCGGTGGCCGCCGCCGTGCTTCCCGCGCGATGACCACAGATAGGTCACCACCGCAAGGTCAGGCACCGGCGCTCATCGCCGCCGCCATCGTCCGCCGATGGATGAAGTCCGGCAATCCCTGTCCCATGGAATGCTCGAAACGCAGCGCGGCGGCGGCGGGATAGAACGGGATGGCGAGCTTTTCCCGCACCTGCGTCTCCACCGCGTTGCGCAACTCGACCAGTTCTTCCGCGCTCAGATGGTCGGTGAACACGAAGGATTTGTAGCCGTCTTTCGGGTCGCCCTTGTAGTAGTCGGCGCACACCGTGTAATCGACCTCGCGGCTATGCAGCCGGTCGCCCGTCTTCGGATGGGTGTAGGTCCAGGTTCCCGGCGCCGTCTCCTCGGCAAGGTCGTAATAGGGCGTGCCGGGATAGGTGGTGATGATCGTGCAATCGAAATCGTCCACCGCATTGGCGATCAGCCAGTCGCGGATATCCATGACGGTTGCCGCGGACTCGCCCGGGTGCCCCGCCGACATCAGCGCCTTCACCTTCAGCCCCGCCGCCTTGGCCAGCGCCACGCAGCGCGTATTGTCGTCGAGCGTGGCGCGCTTGGCTATGTTGGTGAGGATGCGCTCGTTCGCGCCCTCGAAGCCGCAGAGCAGCCAGCGGAAGCCCGCGCGCACCATCGCCTCCGCCTGCGCCTTGGTGAACAGTTCCGCCTTGACGAAGCCGCGCAGCCGGAACTCCCGCCCCAGCTCCTCCTGCAAATCGGCCAGCGCGTTCATCAGGTCGACGAAGGATTTCGCCACGTTCAGCTCGTCGTCGTAGAACATGAAGCCGGTATAGCCGTAATGCTCATGGAGCCAGCGCACCTCGGCGACGATGGAGGCCACGGAGCGGTTGCGGATCACGCGCAGGCTCTTGGAATTGCGCCCGCCGCAAAAGCCGCAGGCGAACGGACAGCCGAGCTGGCCGATCAGGCTGACGGCCTTGTGCCCCTCGATGCTGTAGCGGTAGGACGCCATGTCAACCAGATGCCGGGCAGGCATCGGCGTTTCCGTGAACGCCTGGTCGGTCAGGAACAGCCCGCCCTTCGGGTCGTCGCCGTCAACGATGCCCGGCGCGTCGGGACGCAATGCCTCGAAAATCGCGAATTCTCCGTCGCCGCTGACCAGCACGTCGAATGCGGCCCGCAGCTGCGCCAGCGCCTTGTGGCCGCGCCCCGGCTTTCCGCGCTTCACCTCCAGCTTCCAGGCCGAATGCACGAGGGTCACATGCGGCCCGCCCAGGATCACCCGCAAATCCGGGCGCAGCCGCCGGATGACGGCGAGGATGCGCATGACCGCCGGCAGCTGCGGCGTGGTGACGGTGATCCCGATGGCCTCGTCGGCGCATGCCGGAAGATATTGCTCCAGCGGCGCGGTGAAATTCTCGACGCCCGACAGGTCGAGCAAGTTCACCTTGAAGCCCCGCGCCTCGGCCATGGCAGCCACCTTCAGGATGCCCAGGCTGACGAACACCCGTTCATCGAGCAGGAACGCCGAGGGCGGCGTGATCAGGCACAAGGACCGGTTCAAGCGCGATCCCGCGCCGCCATGCCTCCCGCGCCGCGCCGCTCCCGGAACCAGCTGATGACCCGCGACAGCCCCACGCGGAGCGGCGTCGATGGCGCCCAGACAAGCCCGCCCAGCGCCCGGGTGATATCGGGCCTGCGGCGCGCGGGATCGTCCGCCACGGGCGCGGCATGCACGATGCGCGAGGCCGATCCGGTCATGTCGCGGACCATGGCGGCAAGGTCGATGACGGCGGTCTCCACCGGGTTGCCGAGATTGACGGGGCCCTTCACCTCCGCCTCCATCAGCGCGATCAGGCCGGACACCATGTCATCGACATAGCAGAAAGAACGCGTCTGATAGCCGTCGCCGAAAATGACGATATCCTCCCCGGCAAGCGCCTGGCACACGAATTGCGACACCACCCGGCCATCGTCCGGCGCCATGCGCGGTCCATAGGTGTTGAAGATGCGCGCGATGCGCAGGTCGAGGTCATAGCAGCGCTCATAATCGCACAGCACCGTCTCGGCGGCGCGCTTGCCCTCGTCGTAGCAGGCGCGCGGACCGTTCGGATTGACATTGCCGAAATAGCTCTCGCTTTGCGGATGCTGCAACGGGTCGCCGTAAACCTCCGATGTCGAGGCTTGCAGGAGCCTCGCGCCGGTTGAGCGCGCCAGCGCCGCGAGGTTGAGCGCGCCGATCACGGAGGTTTTCAGGGTGCGGATCGGCTCGCGCTGATATTGCACCGGCGAGGCCGGGCAGGCGAGATTGTAGATCCGGTCCACCACCATCAGCGACAGCGGTTCGGTGACGTCGCGCTGCTGGAAGCGGAAGCGCGGCGAACGCGTCAGCGCCGCGAGATTGCCCAGCGAGCCGGTGGAGAGATCGTCCACGCAAGTGACGGAGTGGCCCTCGCCGTGAAGCCTCTCGCATAGATGCGAGCCGATGAAGCCCGCGCCGCCGATGACCGCGATTTTCACCGCATCACCACTTCCACTGCGGCATGTCGAACAGGCAGGACTCGCGGTTGGCGATCACCTTGATCCCGCGCTTCATCGCCTCGTGGAGGAAGTACTGGATGCCGGGCCTCTGATAGGCGTACTCGCCTTCGCTCGCCTGCATGATCCCCCACAGTCCGATCTGGCGAATGCCCTGCTCCTCGCAATCCACGATCGCCTTCGCCAGCATGTAGGCGATGGACGACGTGAACATGGTGGGGCAGAACAGCCCGTCATGGTTGGGCACCTCGACGCGGCGGCGCTCCATTACCTCGGCCATGGCGGGCTTGCCGTCCGGCCCGGCAACCTGCCGGTATTGTCCCGTGGGAGCCTTGATGTCCTGGATGGTGGACGTGCCCTTGAGGAGCTTTTCGGGATATTCCCGCGCGCCCTTGAACAATCCGCTTTTCAGCGCGCGAGGATCCCGCATCCACACGAAGGGCATCTCGCTCACGGCCTTCAGATAGCCGAAGGCGCGGGTGACATCCTCGATGGTGTCGTGAAGCTCGAACCACTGGTCCACGCGGGGGAGCGTGCGCTGCTCCACATTGTGGGGGGAGCAGGCGTAAATGAGCCAGGAGGCATCGCCGAAGGGCGCGCTCATCACCGTGGCGGGATGGCTGCCGAGAATGGCGATGCCGGTGTATTTCTGGGGGGCCGCGGCCGGGAGCGAAGGCCCGCCGGCCGTGGCAGTTGTTTCATCCTGTTCAGTCAGCATTACATTCCCGTATCGCGAGGGGCGGAAACATTGATCCAGTCCACATCGACGAAGCGCGCGCCGGTATCTTCATCAAAGGTGGCAATGACTGGTGTCAGCGCCACTGTCGATGCAACCGGCGAGTTGATCACGCCGCGCGGAACACCATTGATGTAGAAGGTGGCCTTGCCGCCGGTGTCGCTGGTGCCACGGCTGATCTCCACTTCCAGGTCGGTGTAGACGTTGCTGGATGGGCCATATTGCGATCCCAACACGACGAGCTGATCGCCGCTGTCGCCAGCAATCGATTTCGCCGCCACGCCGGACCAACCGGTGTCAGCGCGCGCACCGAAAAGGAAGCCGACCAGATCGGACGCAGGCGAGATGACGCCTGCGCCGGTATCGTAAGCCGGCATCTCCGCTGTGGTGAGGTCCGTGAAGCCGACGAAGACGGACTGACGCTTCGCCGAACGGTCAGCGCTCTCGATCTTGATGCGCGCGCCCATGCGCACGCGGCTGCCATTGGGACCGACCGCGCCGCGTCCTTGATTGGCCTTCCAGTTCAGCGCGCCGCTGTTGAGCGCGCGAACGGAAGTCGGTGCGGCCGCGTCGGTATTGGAGCCGAGGAGGCGGAACACGCCATTGGTGCCCGCGACCAATGCTCCGGACGAGCCGGTGTCACCTTCGACATAGTTCCACTCGTCCCCGACAAGATCGCCTAGAAAATCGTCAAAGGCGGCAACGGTGTCAGGCGAACCGGGGAGGATAATCGCCGCCTTGCCTTCGCCGCCCGTCGCAAGCGCATTGCGCGAGACAGTGACGTCATCGGGCGAGATGTAGAGCTTGGTGCCCCAGATGCTTTTCTGTTTCGGAATGGTCATGACCTGTTCCTCTACTTATCCTTGGTGCTGATTGAGGAAAACGCCGACCGTTGGTCCGTAGCTGCCAAAGACAGCCTCATGCGCCGGGCCGGCCGGCCCGCCCGTGGCGATGATGGTCGCGTCCATCCAAGACGCGGCTGAAACAATTCTGGGGTCGTCTGAGAATGCGTGGTTCGGAAGGCGCGCGATTGCGTCCGCGCGGTGCGGCGACGGCTGGCCATGGTCGAGGCGGCGCATGTCGTGGATGAAGCCGGCGAGCACATGCGGATATTGGAAGCACTCTTCCAGGATGCTGACCGCAGCAGCGCCCTTGGGTCCATCCAGCAGAATGGCGGTCCTGCTCGGATCGCTTTCGGAATCGCGCCCGGTAAGCTTTGGCACCATCACCGCGCCGTCCCCGGAATAGAGTCCGATATTTCCGAAGCCTGCTAACCGTTCACGCGCAATGGCTTCATCCGGGTGATTGCGCAGTTCCACTGAGTAAATGACCGCATCCGGCAGATACTTCGCCAGCATGTAGGTGCTCTGCCCGCGCGCCCGCCCGCTCTCGATCACCACCTCGATGCCCAGCCTGCGGCAGATGTGGATGATCAGCGCCATCTCAGAATGGAGGATGCCGCGAGGCTCGTAGGGTTCGCTGGCGATGGCTTCCAGTTCGGCAGACGTCAGCGTGTCAAGCAAGGCTCACCCGTTTGGTGTTGTTCGCCGATGGGGCCGAAGAGATGCGCGCGGTGTTGTCTGGGGCGGGCGATGCGGGCGTTGCCGCGACCGCTGGCGTCAGCGACAGCCATGTCCGGCCCCAGGTGCCGCCCCATGTGTTGCCCCAGGTGTTGCCGCCGAGGAAGGCAGGCGAGCCGCCGACCTCGCCCGTGGTGGCGACGCGCTTGGTGTTGTCAGCCGACGGCGCGGAGGAGATGCGCGGGGTGAGCGTCGTCATGGGTCAGCGCTTCGCGATCAATGCCACCCGGCGGCGAACCGGCGGTGGCGTGTAGTGGACCTTCACCCAGACGGCATCAACGTTCACGGTGCTGGAGGCCCCCATGGCGAAGACATAGCGGATCTGGAAACTCGAAGCCTCGACATCGGTTTCCGACAGCGTAAGCCCCCAGAGATCGGTTGCTCCGCCGTGATCGTAATTCGCATCCGATGCCGTCAGCGTGTCGCCTGGCGTCTTCGCCGTGCCAAGCTCGGCGTCGGACTTGCCGATGCGCACGCTGCCGATTGTGACTGTTCCGGCGGTGCGCTTGGCCTCAACCCGTGTCTCCACACCGTCGATCGTGGAACCGTCGGGGATGCTCAGGTTGAAGGTGAACGCCTTCAGCGTGTCGGCGTTCTTCGCGGACGAGGCCGACCAGTTCGCATAAACGTCATTGGAGGAAACGATATTGCCGACCGACCCCCAGCCGATGCTGGGAACATCGCCAAGATCGGTCGCGGCGGTGCAAAGCACCCAATCGGTATCAGCCATCGGTGATCGCCGCGATCCGGCCGTAGTTCGGATGCCGCTGGAACCTGCCCCGGATGCGATCCTTGAATGACTGCTTTTCCGCGTCGGTGAACGGGAAATCCTCGCAGACCATATGCGCGAGCGCGCCGTCCGGCAGTGCGGCGATCATCGTGGCGCGGAACGCGGGGTGCAGCAGATGGCCCTGATTGGTCAAGAGGCCGCGCGCCCAGTCCGGCGAGGCGGTCCCGGCGACGAGTTCGGCCTCATAGAGCAGCCGAAGCTGTTCCGCCGTCATGTCCGGCTGCGTCTTCAGCCGGTCCATCCACCAGACGATGCCGCGACATGAGGCGGCCGGATCGGCGATGCCCTGTGCTTTGTAGGCGTCCACCTCGAAACGCAGCATCTCCGAGGCAAGCGTTTCCGGCGTCCACATGCTTATGCCGGGCGCCAGGTATCGGGGGCGCCGGTATCGCCCGTCCCGGCGACCTGGACATCGTTGACGTATTGAATATTCGCGTCAACCTGCCCGGCCACCGTGAATGTCAGGCTGTCGGTTTTCGTCTGGATCGCGCCAAGCCGCGCATTCACGCCGGTATCGGAGAAGCCGGTGACATTGGTGACCGGACGGGACGAGAAATTCCACACCGCATTGGCGATGGCCCCGGTATCGCGCAGCGCGAGCAGCGCACGGATGCCGGTGTCGTAGTCGGCGAGCGTGTCGTGCAGCCCCGTGTCGAGGTCGTCGATATGCGTCCTCAGCCCGGTATCGACATCGAAGCGGATGATCTGGAGCGAATTGACGATGCCGGTGTCGGCCACATTGGTGATCGAGCGCGCGGCATTCGCCTGCCAGACGGCTTGGTTGATCTGGCCGGTATCGACGCTTGCCGAGGCCGAACTCGCCACGCGGAGAAGTTCGCCGAAGGTGCCGGTGTCGTCGGCATAGGCCGCCGTCGGCTGCTTCCACACCTGGTCGGCAATCCCCGTGTCCACGGTTGTTTTGCGCTGGGCATTGGCCTGCCAGACGGCCTGGTTGACAAGGCCGGTGTCAACGCTTGCGGAGACGGTCGCGTCGCCGCCTGTATCGAGCTTTTGCGTGTAGCGGTAGAAGCGATCCGCGCCGCCGGTATCGCCTCGGATCAAACCAAGGTTAACGCCCGTGGTGATGAGGATGCCGCGAAGGCCAGTGTCGTAGTCCGACAGCGTATCGTGCAGCCCGGTGTCGAGGTCGTTGATATGGGTGCGAAGGCCGGTGTCCACATCCGATTGGATGCGGCTGAAACGCTCGTTCATGCCGGTGTCGGAGATCGCGGTGATGCCGCGCGCCGCGTTTGCCTGCCAGACGGTCTGGTTCAGCGATCCCGTGTCGGCCACGCCCGTGCCGGTGTCGATTTGCCCGGCATCGGAGAGAACCGAGGCGAACTTGCCGAGCCGGTCGGCGAAGCCGGTGTCGCTGTCGAGCTGGGTGACGTTGACGGCCAGATTGGCAAGGTTCGTGTTCGCGGTCAGCACGCGCGTGGCGTTGCCCTGCCAGACCGCCTGGTTCACCTGGCCGGTATCGACCGTCGCTGTCGCGGGGTTGCGCAACAGCTCGCCGAACGTGCCGGTGTCGTCGTTGTAACCCGCCGTGGTGGTCTTCCAGACCTGATCGGCGATGCCGGTGTCAACCGTCAGCTTGCGCTGGGCGTTCGTTTGCCAGACGGCTTGGTTGACCTGTCCCGTATCGACCGAGGCCGAAACGGTGGCGTCGCCGCCCGTGTCCAGCTTCTGGGTGTAGCGATAAAGCCTGTCCGCGCCGCCGGTATCGCCACGGATCAAGCCGAGATTGACGCCGGTCGTCAGCAGGATGCCACGAAGCCCAGTGTCGAGATCGGCGATGGTGTCGTGTAGGCCCGTATCCACGTCGGAAATGTGGGTGCGAAGGCCGGTGTCCACATCCGACTGGATCTGCGACAGGCGCTGGTTCAGCCCCGTGTCGGACGAGGAATTCATGTTGATGCCGGCGGAGAACGAAACGCCGCCCTCGCCGTTCGTCGCCTTGGCGAGAACGTCGGCGGAACCGGTATCGCCGTCGATCTGCACGACATTGGCGCGCGGCTCGCCGATCTCGAAGATGGCGGGCCAGAACCGTACCGTGCGGCCATCCACCGTCACGCTGTCGATCGCCACCCAATAGGTCGCGCCGTTGGCATAGAAGGTTGCATCGTCAGCCGTGTTGAACAGGCTGATGGAGATGCCCTTGAAGCCAATGCGGTTGTCGAAATTGCCGGTGTCGCCGAGGATTGCGTAGCCGCTGTCGGTCGCGCGCTGGGTGACGGAGCCGTTCTTGAACACCTCGATATCGCCGACGGCGAGGCTTGAGCCGATCGAAATCGACGCGCCACTGTCGTTGAAGAAGGCCAGCGGGATGTAGAGCGTGTCGCCGGGGCTTGCCGCCGTCCCCGCCCCCAGATTGCGCTTGCCGAGATTGATCGTCATGGCTCAGTTCACCAAGGCGCGCGGGGCGATGAAGCGGCTGTTGATCAGGTCGCGGCCGACGAGGGGTTTTGCGGCGGCCGCCGCCACGGCAAAGCTCGCCGCGACCTTGGCCGCAAGATCCGTCGCGGTCGCCGCTGTCACCGTGCGCGGGGTTTCCGCCGAAACGGCCGAGGCATAGGCCGTGGTGAAGCGGTTGGAGCCTTCGGAGGCGACATCGAGATCGGATTGCTCGGTCAGCCCCGTCCAGCCGAACTGGGCGATGTCGCCGTTATAGGCCGCGCCGATGACAATGCCGCTCGCGGGCGTGTTCAGGTTCAGGTTCGTCGATCCGACGCCAGCCGACGCCGTGGCGAAAGCCGTGGCCGAGGCATCGGCGGAAACCGCGACCGCCGCCGCATGGCGGATGCAGGTCTGATTATGTGTCAGCACCACATCGACATCGGTCTGCGCCGGATCGGGCAGGCTGTTGCGGGCAACCGCATAGATGCCGCAATTGGCGCGCACGCCGCCGCCTTCATTGTTGCTGAGGAACACGATCTGTGTCGCCGAAATGCCGTCCACGGTCACCGACAGGGTGCTGGCGTCGGCGACGGTGCGCGCCCCGGCCAGCACATAGATGATGTCGCTGCCGCCATTGGCCCCGATGGCTTGGGCGGTAAATGTCGCGGATGATCCATCCGTCGAAGTCGTGGCGACGGCGGTCTGCGCGACGCTGGCCATGGGCCGGGATCAGTCCTGAGACCAGACATAGAGCTTGCCCGCGACGGCGGCGCCTCCCGGCGTCACCTTCACCCGCAGGCGGTCGCCCGATGCCACGGGCAGGCTGTACTGATCCACGCCGGTGTCGAAGCCATCGGCGGCAATGCCGGGGATCATCGGCACGCGCAGGAAGCTGGCTCCAAGCGAATCCGGGTCGCTCAACAGGGTGAAGCCGCCGGCGGTGTCCGTCGTATCGACGGGCAGCAGCGCCAGATAGAGGTCGGCGCCGGTGTCGCCAGTCGTCGGCGCCCAGCCGATCTGTTTGATCTCGCCGGAGAAATTTGGACCGGTATCGCCCTGCGTGCCGGTGTCGGTACTGATGGTAAAGACCTGCCGCTGCATCATTGCGGGGTGTCCTCTTTGGCGATTTGCGCCTGGCTCAAAATGCTCAGGATAACGCGGGCCAGATCGCGATTTTCGGGGAGTTCGGGGACGAGCGGAGCGCCGTCCTTGCCGGTGTGTTCGGTTTTGTTCAGCACCATGCCGAGAATCCTGGCCATCGCGTCGAGCGCGGCTGGCTTGGAATGCATCTTGACCTTCAGCCCGCCGGTCGGGCTTTGCGATACCTCGGCGATGGCCGCCGCCGTGTCGTCGTCGATCTCCTCGGATGAGATCAGCCGGACGGCGTTGGAGAAGATGTTCTTGATGACGAGGACATCGCCGCCATCGGGATTGTCCTCTTCCTGGATGAGCTGGCCCAGCCAGACCACGGCCCGGCGGATGTCGGCGAAGGCGATTTTCTCGTACTCGGCAAGCACGCGCTCTTTAAGGCCGATGAAGCGTTCATCCATGAGCGCCTGGCGCGCCGCGCGCAGCTCTTTCACCCGGGCGAGCAGGCGCGGGTCAGACATCAGTTCTGAAGCCTTCACCCGGATGCTGGTCGGCTTCATCATCGCCGCATTGTAGGCACAGCGATAAGCTTCCGAGGCGTTGCCCGTCTCGACATAGGCGAGGCAGAAGGCTTCCTGCTTGGGCGTCAGCCCGCCGTTCTTCGTCATGGGATCACCGCCAGCGGAAGGACGAATGCGCCGTGGTGAACGCTTCCGCTTCTTCCGGTGATGAGATGGCCCTGATCGCGGCTATGAGCGCCGTGTGATCGGCATCCGGCGACACGCGGCGCAGGATGTGGATGTCATAGGGGCACTGCCTTACGGCTTCACGGACAGAAGCCGGGAGCGCATCATACGCGGCCATGAGGCGGCGGCGCGTTGCCTGCTCGTCCACGAAGTCATCGGTGACCACCCTCACGAAAACGCCCCGTTATAGCCGGGATCGGGCGTGTCGATCACCCGCGCGCCGCTCATCTCCATCGCCTCGGTTTCGGCGATGAATTGCTCGTGGGAAAGACGCCGGAAGGGCGCGGGCTTTTCAGCAGGTGCAGGAGCGGGCGCGATCGCGCCGGGGAAGACTGTGACCGCTTGAACCGTCTGGGCAACAAGCGGCGGCAGTTCCCCGACGTCGGCGACGCCATCGTCCAATGGCACCTCGATCAGATGCGCCTTGCTGCCGGTGGGTGAAAGCAGCCGCTCCAGTCGCGCCTGCATGAGACGTGCCTCGACTTCCGTGTAATGCGCGGAGAACAGCTCTAGCCCGGCCTCTCCGGGGTGGGTGACGATGATGAGATGGGTGGGTCGTTCGGTCATGAGTTCAGCGTGTAGGGCTGCCACAGGTTGCGCACCGTCAGATCCGCGATCTGGTCCGGCCCCAGCCGGAACGGCGCGGTCACCAGCATGTTCACGCCGTCGATGGTCGCTTCGAAAATGAAGCAGACGCATCCGGTGCGCGGATATTCCTGGACGATGCAGTCATAGGCGAGGGAACCGGGATTGGCCCCGGAGTTGTAGAAACAGCGCTGCGCGTGGTTGAGGGCCGCTTCCCAGATGGGCTTTTCCACATCCACCTCGCGGCGGAACTTCTTGCCGCGCATCTCCTTGACGATGGTCGTGAGACGCGGGAGGGCGTGGTATTTTTCCACCGGCACGACGCGGAAGATGGCGTCCATGCCCTCGACGGTCTCGCCGGAGAGGTGGTTAAGCGGCATGGTCAGCCAGCCAGACTGACCAGTTGCGCATGGACGGTCGCGCCGCGCCGGGCCTGATCCAGGAAATGCTCCTCGCGCATGGGGCGCTGAAGCTCCAGGATGCGCGCCATGAGATCGGGGACGGTCTCCGGCGGCAGGATCACCTGCTTGAACTGGATAGGAGCGAAGTAGAGAAGATCGGCGAGCGGTTCGGCGTGCTGTGTTTCGCAGATCTGTGGCACACAGTCGATCGCGTGCCACTGCGCCGGATCGAAGCGCGGCATATGCGCGATGCGGGCGTGCTCGCTCTCCAGGACGTCGCCGCGAAACACGCAGACATTGCCGACAGCGCCCATCGCGATGGGACGCGGCACCATGTGCCAGTGATCGCCGCGCGAGAACTCCCACTCCGTCACCTGGCTGATGCCGGTGAGACGCATCTTCTCGTGGCGCATGGCGAGGCGCATCGAGTTGTCGTACACATTCTGCTGGGCCGCGAAAGACCAGCCAGCCCGCTGAAGCGCGAATGTGTCGCTCTCAAAGCCTGCCCAGAGGAGCCGGACGGGCTTTGAGAGCAGTCTCACTTCGTGGTTCACGCGAGACCGGCGCGCAGGTCCGCGAGCAGCGCTTCGTGCCGGATTTTCTCGTTCTGGACGATCTTCTCGGCGTCCTTGATGCGCTTCAGCGACGCCTTGATGCGCCGCTTGGCTTCATCGTTCAGTTCGTCATGCAGTTCCGCATGAGCAGCCGCGAGGGCATTGCCGATGGGATCGCGGGTTGTGCCCGCCGTGTCTGCGATGTCTGTCATTTCTCTGACCTCCAGTTTCACTCTTCACTGCAAAGCTGCTGGTGGCGCGACCTCTTACGCCGGAAAACTCTGGATTTGATGTTGACCTCTTCTAATCACGGACGGCCATCATCCAGAAGCGGAGGTCAAGCACACCCCTGGCGACAGCCGTCCAGGCTCAGCCCCCAGGATGAAAGGGCGAGCAAACGGATGGGTTGGATTGAGATTTACGCCGCTGGCGGCGGATCGAAATGCACCGGCCAGTAGTCCGACATGCGGATGATCTTGGCGCTCTCGCGCAGAACTGGTTCGGCCTCGTCTGGATCAGGGTCGCCATAGCGCCAGCCGGATGTGATCAGCGAGATGCAGGCGAGAGACTTCCTCGCGCATTCATCGCCGCGATCAGCGCGGGCGGTCAGATCCTCAATGTGCGCGAGGTAAAGCTCGGAGATGGTCGGCATGACGCCGCTCATGCTTCCTTGTCTTTGCTGACGCGAACAAATTTCGTTATCGGCCCGCCGCAATTGACATCGCACATTATCGCGATCTCTACGGCGCGCTCGGCATCAGCGCCAGCGATCATCGCGCCCATGGCATAATCCCCGCCCGAACCGAATGCACAAGGAGCAACCTCCTCACAGGCGTAAGGTACGACATGCGAGAAGATGAAGCATTTGGCATGCTTGAACACAATGAAATTGCCGCAATCTTCTGCCGCACCGCCCTGCGGAGGCGGGTTTGCGGGATCAGCGCCCGCCTCATACCAAGCGATCCACGCGTCTTGCAGCGGCCCCATGCGGCCCGTCGTTGCGTAGACAACGCCATCCTTCTCGACGATCTTCTCGGATGCGCGAAACGAGCGGCGGCCGTCAGCAACGCCAAGCCCATCGGCAGCCACCATGCGGCCATCCCAAGCAATGACGGTCATGCGCTCAGTATCCGCCGCCGGCAATCGTGGGCTTGAGCACCGGTCGCGGCGCGGGCTTGGGCTTTGCGGATGGCTTGGTCTTCTTGGCCATGATCAGTTCCCCAGATAGGTGGCGATGAGGAAAATGCCGCCGATGAGCGCCAGCAGGAACATGGCAGCGACAGCACCTTGCCAGGAGATGATGCCGGGATCGCGCATGCGGGCCTCTGCCGCGATGTTCTTGGCGTGCTGTCTGGCGGCCTCGAAACGGGCGCGACGGTCAAGCTCATCGGCTTTGGCGCGTTCCGCTTCAGAACGCTTGCGCGCGGCTTCGTCCTCGAAATGCTGACGCAGGCTCTCTGCGGATCGATCATGGGAATTCAGCATGGGTGACCTCTCAGGCTTGACGGCGCGGTTTCAACGCCATATGCTTTGCCGATGAGCAGAAAGCGCGCACGGAAAATCGAAGATGCAGCAACCAGCTTTGCCCGCTGGCGCGCGATGATGGGCATTACCCAGGACGAGGCCGCGACGCTCCTCGCCAAGAGCCGCCGCGCCGTGCAGGCGTATGAGCGGCCCGACCCGAAGACCGGCAAGCCCGTCACCCCCTCCTACACCGACCGCGTTGTCATGGATATGCTGGCGAAAGGGCTTCCCCTGCCCACGCCGTGGCCGGAATAATCCACAGTTTGCCCACGTAAAGCGCTGAAACTGCGCTTGTAGTCGTTGACTGGGCGCGGAAACCGCGCTATATTCGCGTCATCAGATGCGAACGGCCACCGATGGCTACTGGCAGACTTGCCACAGAGCCCACAGGAAGCCGGGAGGGCAAAGCCCCTGTAGTCCCAGATTGGCATCTCTCGCGATGGGCGGCTTTCGCCCTGTCAGGAGGACACCATGAAACTCTATCTCGCTGCCGCCGCGCTCGTTCCGATGAAGCTCTGGCCGAAACTGGAACGGCATCTCGTCAACCGTTGCATCGCAGCGGAAGAACTCCCCTGCGATATCGGCATCAAGCGCGAGGTCACGCTGACCACCGCTCGCGAGATCATCAACGCGCGGCGTGAGCCATACAGCGACTGACGGCCCTTCGGGGCCGCCTTTCACGAGAGATGCCATCCACAAACAGCAAGACCCAGCACGCGCCCTAGGAAAGTACGTGCCGGGTCTCCGTGACCAACCCATTTGCCAAGGATCAAATCACATGACCATGCATAACACCGCCGCGAATAAGCGGCAATCTCCCACGCCTCTCGACAAGATCGTGGCCGTGATCGCGGCCATCCCGCTTGTCGCGGCGGAGACCGGACTTAACGCGGAACATCTCGCCGCGACGGAGGGCTGGGCATCCACGCTGGTGCTCGGCGCCGTCGGCGCGACGCTCGCCGCCGCCATCGCGCTTCCGATTGCGGAACGGGCCTTAGCGAAGGGATATCGCATCAAGGCTTTCGGCCTTGGCGTGTTCTTCCTGCTGATGCTGGCCGCGAGCTTTTCAACCTCGGTCGGGCGCGTCGGCTCCAAGCATGACGGCGATGTGTCCTCCGCCAAGGGCCACAATGCCAGGATGCTGCTGGCGCAGCAGGCTTATGACGACGCCAGGAAGACGGTCGAGGATGAGTGCAAGAAGCGCGGGCCGCTCTGCCGCAAGGCGGAAGACGCCGTGAATGCGGCACGGGCGGCGCTGGCGGCTGTCCCGGCGGCGAAAGTCGAAGACCCGATGGCGAGGAGACTGGCGGCGGCTTCCGGCCTCAGCGAGGCGACGGTGGCGCTCTATCAGCCGCTGCTGTTTCCGCTGGCTCTCCAGATCGGCGGGTTCTTCTTCCTCGCCTATGGCTTTGCGCCGGCGGCAAGGAACGAAGCCCCGATCATCGACCTCACGGCGGAGATCGTGGAACAGGCCGAGATCGTTCGCGACCTTCAGGTGGTCGAACCCAAGGCCATCGAGAAACCGAAGGCGAAGCGCAAAGCCAAGCCGAAGGCGATTGCCTATCAGCCGGCGATCGAGCCGAAATTCGATGGGCGCAAGCTTCGCGGGATCAGGAACCGCGCGGCGAACGCCAATGACGGAGCCGAGCTGGTTCCGGCGAACGCGAATGATGATTGATGCAGAGAACCCCGCCATTGTGCGGGGTTTTTTTGTTGCGCACTCCACAAGCGAAAACCCCGCCTTGTCGGGAGGCGGGGTTTTCAGCAAACGGCGTAGCTGCGCAAGTCAGGATTGAATCAGCTCGGTTTGAGAAACACTTCCTGACCCTGCATTAAGTGCTACGGTATGAGCGCATGTTCGTCAAGTGGCTGTTCCCACGGCGCTTTCCTTGCCAGGAATTTCCTCAGTTCTTCGTTTGGCGCTGGGGACTCGTCGAGAGCGCGGATGAATGCCTCCCAGTCAGCGTCGTTCAGGCTGATGCGTTCCCGTCGGCTGTACCCATGAAGGGTTTGGATATGGTTCTCCAATTCGTGGATGCGGATCGCAAGCAACTCGCAGCAACCGCACGCGCTGTGAAGCGTCGCGCCGCGTTCGTAGGTCTTGTCGGAATTCTCGGTCATCCGGCTATGCCTCAACGTAATGGGGAACGAACATCGATTTGTCGGTAGTGATCCCGCGTTCCTCGCGAATGCCGATCCCAGCCGGGCAATCGCCTATGACCCAGGAGCCGATAACGGGCTGTATTCCTTCGAATGTCTTAACCGGGAACCAGCGCTGAACGATCTCGCCCCTATCGATTTGGCCATCAGCCGGCCGTATTCCCTCGCCCTCCCGGCCAAGCTTGGGCTTGACCAAGAAATGACCGGGTCGAGCCGTGGCATAAGCTTCCAGGAGCAGATGATGCCCTGGGTGGCGCTGCCAGAGTTTGACAGCAAGAAGTTTGTTCGAGAGCAGCATCTTCCAGGCTGGCTCAATGAACAGGGTGCGGCTCTCCTGAATCTGGGCGGAGAACTTGTCCTTGATCATCCATTCCCACGGATACAGCTTGAAAAGAACGTTTATCGGGGCATTGCCTTCATCCACGAAGTTGGCGCCATCCCAACCGATGCGCTCAAGGGCTATATCCGTGGCTTCGTAACCAGCGAGACTGGCCGTTTCCAGCAGGTAAGCCACGTTGCTCCAGTCTTCCAACCCGCCCTCTTCCAATGTCGTGAGATGGATGCGAGTGCGGGGCGCGATGCCGATGCCTTGCCAGCGTTCGATCAGCTTTTCATGGATGGAGTTGAACTGATCGCAGTCCGGCTCGACATCCTCTTTCCAGTTCCACTGGATCACCGAAGCTTCAAGCAGGCCCGTTGGCGTGTCGGCGTTGTATTCGAACATTTTGATGGCGAAGTCTTTGTCGATGCCGAGATCGAAACGCCCGTACAAATGGGGGTGTGTATGTTTATACGAGGCTTCGATGATCGACTTGGCCGCGTCGGAAAAATCATAGCCGACATAATCGCCGGCCTCGATCTCGTCGGCCACGAACGCCATGCACATGTCGTGCAGTTGCTGCGTCGCGTCCTCGATCTTATCCACGAGCGCCATGTCGAGGACGTAGGAGGCCGACTCGTTCCAGTATAGCTCGCCGATGGTGTGATACCGCATTCCCTGATCTTCGAGAATGGCAGCCCAGTTCTGCCGCGCGTCGCGCGCAATCCGGTCGAAACGCATGGTGTCAGCCTCCGACAGCCACGCCGCGACCGCCGAAGCCGCCGCGCGCCACGGGAGAGATCGGGCTTCTGGTGGTATTCGGCACTGGCGCTTTCGCGGACGCATTCCATTGCACAGAACTCACGGCGCGCTGCGTCGATGGCCGCACGAAGTGCCCGCCAGTCACCGCCATGCGGTTGCCGCCCCAATAGACCGGCCCGTGGACATAGCCGCTTGAGCCAGCCTTGCAGTTTCTTTGGTCCTTCCAGTCTCGCAAACAGTGTTCTTGCGAGGAATACTGGTCCCGGTGCGGCACATTCGGCGGACTCGCCGCCTGATCGCAGCCGGAAAGCGCCAATGCCATAGCCGGGACGATCGTCAGTTGGATTTTCGCCATTAATCGGTTCCTTCAACCGGACAACTTCCTACATCACCGCTGCCCATCACCTCCGCCTCCCATAGTGCCGCTCCAGATCCCCGCACACACCCCGCAGGATGCGCTTGAAGTTCATCCGCGCCCACCTCTCGCTCGCATCGGGGAACCAGGCTTTCGCCTGCGCCCGCCAGCCCATCGGCTCCAGGGCGATCCAGTCGAGGATGCGCCTTTGCGCGGGACCGCAGTAGTTCTGCGCCGATGCCAGCTTGCGCAGGTAATCCGTCGCCACCTCGATGGGGAGGAGAAACCTGTCATCCCCGCCATCGATCATGCGTGGCTCGTATCTCACGGTTGAGCCGGGGCCGAGGACGGCCGCGATGTCGTGATCCTTCTGGTAGCGCCTTGCCGCGCCATACTGGCCGCTGTCGAGGACGCCGGCTTTCCAGAGCTGCTCCAGGGGGGAGACGAGACGCTGGCGTTTGAGATCGGTCTTTTCCCCGGCGTCTGTTTCGTAGACATCCATGACGACGAGAAGTTCGGCGTCTTCCGCATGGCGGCGGCGTTCCGGGGTGAGACGGTCGTCGGGTCTTGTCTCGGGGGAACGGCGCGTCATCACGGCGATGCCGCCCTTGCCGTCAGGGGTGACGGCGTAGGCGAGGGGACGGGAGACCGCGTTGAGACGGGCGCGAGCGAGTTGAGCGCGTTCCGCCATGGTGAGGGAGAGCACCGAGGGCAGCGAGATGGGCGCGGCCTTGCGCTTGCGGCCGGGGCGGCGGGATTTGAGCGTGGGGGTCAAGCCGTTCTCCTGTGGTGTCATGTTACCGTGCCGTTACCGTCTGGCGCACCAGCCTCACCTCGCCCCTAGCGATGGCTTCGCACTCCTCCAGCGATGGCCCGCCAACCTCGTTGATGGCGGTGAAAACCTCACGGGCGCGGCCCGACATGCAACATTCGCCGTCCTGAAACATCTGGCAGCAGCCTTCGGACATGGCATCGGCAGCGGCTGCGAGGACCGTGCATCGTGTGGGTCTGGTCATATCGATCTCCTGTTTTTGCCCCACCTGCACCGCTTCCAGGTGAGGCGCCATCTTCGCCTCTGCCCCACCACCACCCGAGCTTTGCCTCACTGCCACACCCTAAGCCCCCCCCTAAAGGGGGGGGGGCTAGGTGAGGCATTCAGGTGAGGCGCCTCGCGGCTCTTCTGCCTCACCTCGTTTTTGCAGGTGAGGCACAGGTGAGGCGGTGAGGCAGTCATTCGAAATCCTCCGCGCGGTTGTGGTCGCCGAACACCCAGTTCCCGAGCGCGATGCAGTCGCGCGGATTGCGCCGTTCGTCCCTGTGCTGCTCGATGACGAGCGCGCCTGATTTCACCCAGGCGTCGATCATCTTCGCGACGCGGCGCCGTCCCGGCTTTTCGTGGGTGTCGATGTCGAGATGGATGCCGATGATGTGCCCCGCCCAATCGCCGGCTTGCGGGTTGAACCGATAGGGCTTTGCCGCGAGCGCGCGCATCGCGGCGTCGATCGCCATCCACGGCACTTCCTCGAACAGCGTCGGCGTCTTGAACTGCGTCACGACCTGCACATTGTCGGCCTGCTGGTTGTCGGCGTCCTCGGCGTCGGTGGCGTTGTCGAGCGACACGCTCATCAGTTTGAGCCAGCGCACGCTGTCGGGATGCGGCGTCATGTTGGCCTTGGTGTCGCCGATGCGGATGAATCGGAAGGATTGCTCCGGCTCGACACCCATGGTGGTGGCCTCTTCCTCGGTCATGCGGATGACGAGGCGGGCGTCGCGGACGGCCCCGAGCTGGGCGCCGGCCCCGCGCCAGTCCTCGATCGACTTGGCCTGCCCGGCGATGCCCTTGCGGCTGTGGACGACCAGCTCCACGGCGCAGTTCGCGCGTTCCGCGATGTCCACCCAGGTGGCGAGCAGCGCTTCCATCGCGCCGTTGTCGTTCTCGGGCACGCGGTGCGTCTTCACCAGCGGGTCGATGATGATCACGTCGATGCCGGCGGCCTTGAGCGCGGCGATCAGCGCCTCCACATCGGCGACGTTGATCTGGATGGCGCCGGAATGCTGCTCGGCGATGATGAGGCGGATGGTGCGGAAGGATTGGACGAACAGCCGCCCGCCAAGATCATCTGGGCTGATGGCGTAGTATTTCATCGCCGCGAGAAAGCGCCGCTCAAGTTCTTCCAAGTCGTCTTCGCCAATGTACCAGACGCGCTTGGGCAGGCGCGGGGCGACGCCGAGCAGGGCGCGGCCGGTCACGAGCGCCAGCGCCTCGGCGGTGAGCAGCGCGGATTTGCCGAGGCCCCCTGGGGCGATGGTGGCGCTGACATAGCGGCGGATGAAGTGCGGCCCCATGATGAAGGCGCGCGGCGGAATGGTCTTCGGGTCGCGCCAGGCAAAGCCGCGCGGGGCGATGACGCGGGGCGGCTGCTGTTCGGCGGCGAGGCGCGCGGCGTCGCGGCCATTGTCCACGTAACGGTCGAGATCGGCGTCCGGCGGCTGCACCATCATGCCCCACTCGACACGGCGCCGGATGCGGGCGGGATCGCCGAGATCGTTGAAGTCGGTGGCGCTCATGCGGCCCGGCCCTTCCCGAAATCGGGCCACACCACCGCGCAATTGCCGATGCCGATCATGGCGGCGGTCGCCGCTTCCAGCCCCGCCGGGTCGTTGTCGGCACAGATGACGATGCGCGCGCGCGGCAGCTTCTTGCGCCAGACCTCGATGACGGGACGCAGATTCCCGCAATCGAAGGCAACCACGGACATGTAGCCGGTCGCCTCGAAGACGCTGGCCATGGTGGCGAATCCCTCGCCGACGCACAGCCCGTCAGGCTCGCAATCCGGTTCGCCGATGGCAAAGAAGCCGCCGGCCTTCTGGCCATCCTTCATGAAGCGCTTGCCGCCATCGGGGGCGATGAATTGCAGGTTGATCAGTCCGCCGACGGCGTTGAACAGCGGGACGACGGCGAGGCCGCGATAGAGGCGGAGGCCATGCGGCTTGACGCCCTTGCGGATGAGGTAGGGGTGATCGGGTGGCAGATCGTCGGCGCGGTCCCAGATGCGCTGTGCGCGCGCGGCGGCGGCGAGGTGCAGCCGGCGCTGTTCCGCCTCGCGGGCGTCCTGCCGGCGTTTCATCTCGCGGCGCCATTCCTGCCGCTCCACCTCGGTCATCGTCGTCAGCCGCTCGGCCCGCCACTTCGTGACGCCCATGCCATCCTCATGGTTCTGGAACCAGCCGGCCGGGACGGCGCCGTCCAGATGCAGGCAGTAGACGCCATTGCGCGAGCGGGGCTTCTTCACCGTGCCGCACCGATGGATGCGGCCGTCGGCTTCCAGTGTCCTCGGCAATAGCCCGCGCTCGTCGATGGCGCGGCGGAAGGCGTGGATCACCTCGTCCATCAGTGCCCCCACAGCCCGAAGCGGTCGACGAGGTATTGGGTGTGGCGGATGTCGAAGAAGCCGAGGCAGTAGAGGGTGATGATGCGGCGTTTGAGGATGGATCGGAGGAAGGCCAGCATCGTGGCGCGGTAATCCTCCTCCGCCCGCGTCTCAGGTGCTCGCAATTGTGCTGTGTCTGTCATGGGAGCACCTGTCGGGATTAATAGGAAACGGCGTCGGCGAACTGCGTCTCTTGCACGCCCAGTGTTGGAACCGGATGGCTGCTGCTGATCAGGATCGACCTGTTGTAATGGCGAAGATCAAATGCAGTTAAGCGGGTGCCATCACCGTTGCTCTTAGTCCGTGGATTTCCAGCTCTTGCGCCATGACAGATCGCCGCCGCGCGCCATGCAGCCAGATCGACGAGGAACCACCGCTCGATCTCGTCGGCTTTTCCGGCGTGGCCGTAGAACAGCCAATCGCCCCACCCCGCGATTATCTTGGCCAATTCTGTCTGCGCGCCGTTATCGCGTGACCTGCGGATGGTGAAATCAAAGGGATAGCGCTCGGCATATCCCGGCCTGCGCATCCGAACGCCAATGCGCATGTCACGGGCGCGCAGCACGATCAGATCTGTCGCCTCGGAACGGTCTTGCTCAATCTCGCTGGGCACCAGCAACAAAGGGCCGATGATTGCCCTGATGGTTGGCATAAATCTTTCCGCCCATGCGCGGTCTGCCGCGTAAGATCCAGCCATCGCCTACCCCGCAGCCTGGAATTTTTCGGTTTCGTTGCCGAATTGGGCGAAGCCTTCACGCGCCTCGCGCGAAAAGACGTCTATGCGTGTTCCGTCGGTCACCCGGCGGATGAGGTTGTAGAACTCGTCAGGTTTGCGGGAATGCTCTTTGCGGGGTGCGGTGAAGCAGCAGCTGAACGCCTTGGTGTCGATGAACTTCGGCGAACCATACCGTCCATAGACGACGAACTCGCAATTATACTGCGGCAGCCCGATGGGCTGATAGCCGCCGGGCTTGTGCCAGACCATGGTGAGCACGTATTTGCCCCCGGCGAGGCTGATCATTTCGATAGCGAGCGGCAGATACTTCTGCGTCGTCCACATGAACAGATGCGACGGGTTCGCCATCATGGGTCGCATGGTTGTATGCACCCATTGTCGAAGCGCGTCGTCGGACATGGTGGGGTACTCAAAGCCACCTTGGTTCGGCCGCACGTCGCGCTCTATTTTCTGCATGTCCCAAGGCGGATCGATCACCAGAACGCTGTACTGGCCTTGGGGGATGATGATGGGATTGGCCCTGGTCTTCTCCGCCTGGATATCAGCATAGGCGCGCGACACGCGCTTCTCGCCTCGCTCCACGGCGGCGATGATGTCGGGGTCGGCCTCGCGCAGTACGGTTTTGGCGCGTTCGACAGATGCCTCGCTAACGTGCAACAACTCGGCGGCCTTGGCGTCCGAGCAAGCCTCAATTGAGGCTTGCTTCGTATGCTGGTTTGAACCCCTACCCATATTCGCCAGCCGCCCCGCCACCATGGCCCTTTGGCTTTCGGTGAGATGCCGCCGGTGAAGGTTGAGTCCGATGACGAACTCAAGCGGCCTGTCGCCGTCATATTCCTCGAAGAGCGGTTCTACGCCGGCCAGCTCGCAGGCCCGAAACCTGTTGCGACCATCGAGAATGCTATCCTGGTAAAGCGTGATCGGCTGTCGCTGGCCATTGGCTGAGATGTCGTCGGCGAGCGCCTGAAGGGCGTCATCGGGCAGTAGCGGGAAGAGTGCGGCGAGCGGGTGGAATTTCATTCGAGCACCTGTCAGGCATTCAGGAGATGAGACTAGCGTGAGACGCCCTTCAGACGGTCACTGACGAGCTTTGCGTATCCGGCGATGTCGTCCCAGCTGTCGGCGTAATCGGGGTCGCCGTTGAGGATGCGGGCGATCTTGTGCTGGATCATGTCGAGGGCTTCAACCTGGTCCGGGGCCAGCCGCAGGTCGAATGCCTCGCTCAAGGACTTGCATAGTTCGGTCTCGTTGACCGAGTAACCGGCCCTGCCGCGCATCGCGTCTTTCAGCGCTTGGCTGATGGCGGCATGGTCGCGGAATACGCCGTAACGCTTGCCACGTTCGGACAGGATAGCCTCAAGGTCATCCTTCGCGGCAAGGTTGGTCCATGTCGGCTCAGGATCCACTATTCGGCCTATCGTAGTCATGTGACCTCCTCAAAATGGGATTGCGTCGTTGAAGGGCTTCTCGCCGCCGTTCAATTCCAGCGGCCTCTGCGGGTCGGCTTTCGCCTTCTTCCCCGCGCGCGGTGCTTTGGGCTTGCGCTGGCCGATAAGCCCAAGGGGCTCAAGCTTTGAAGCCGAGACGGAAAGGCTTGCCTCCCCGTTCCACACCCTCAACTCAAGCTTGCCCTCGCAATAAATCCGGGTGCCTTTGGTGAGATGCGGGGCAAGCTCGGTAAAGCTGTCCCGCCATGCGAGGACGGAGACATATTGCTGCTTCTCCTCGCGTCCGGTGACGGCTGAAAGCTTCAGGAATGTGCGTCCGGCTGATGTCGTCTTTACCTCCGCATCGGAGGTGAGGGTGGCCGGGAAGGCGCATTCGATGCCGTCGATCATGGGTGGGACTCCATGATGGCGCGGCCTATGATCTCCGGGATTTGCGGGACGACGGCGTTTCCGAGGGCTCCAAGGCGGTCCACCCGAGAGGGAACCCCATGAGCCACTCGCGCGAATCCGTCTTCCCAGCCTACGGACCAGGATTTGAGAAGAGCGGGGGCATTCTGCCGGCGATAGGCAGACCAAGCCGCTTCTGCGTGGCGTGCCAGAAATCGTGACAGTGTTTGCACAGTGTCTGGATGTTCAGCGCTGCGTTGTTGGCCACGTTTTGGTCGATGTGGTGCGCTTGCAGGCTTTTCGGATGCCCGCATGCTTCGCACGCCGCCTTCAGATGCTTGCGCGCCCGCCAGCTGTAACCGTGCTTGGTCAGCTTGCCCTTCTTCGAGTTTGCGCAGGTAAGCGAGCAGTACCGACGCCGCAGGAATGCCGCCCGATCCTCCAGCCGTCCGTTGAACGTCTGGCGCACCAATTTCACGCCGCAATGAGCGCAATGTCTGTCCGGGTCTATTTTTCGTGGCATTCCCATAAGTGAATAATAGCTCATGGGATTGCGTTAGGTCAAATCCGTCCAGCCAGGAGGAAAACCCATCAAGAGTTCCACCCACGTCGGGTTCAGAGAGCCACCAATCTGTTCCGACAGCGGCCGGCTGTTCTTCGCCATCGTCTCGGCGGATGCCTTTCCAGATCGCCAGTCGCGTGCCGTTGGGGTGGCGAAGGTCCGCGCCGATAGCGCCTCTACCAGATTGCCGCCTTCCCGCCCCTTGCGCGGCGTCACGCGGCCGCCGTGGCTTCCGTCCGTCGCGCGCGGTGTCGGCCAAAGCTTCGCCGCGCTGGATAAGCCCCACCCCGCCTTTTCGCTTGCTCCGGGCTGATTGTGCAGGCCATGAACCGTTGGCGTGGGCCACAGCGGCTTCAGGAAGTCCCGCGGTTCGCGGCCGCCCGATCGCAGCGCGATCGCCTTCGTGTTGCTCGCCTCTGGGGTAGGCAACAATCCAGATTCTGTCCCGCCGGTGAGGGGCACCAACGGCGGAAGCCGGTATGCAATGCCATTCCGCATCAAGCCCGAGCGCGGCCAAGTCTCCGAGAACAACGTCCAGCCCTCGACCAAGCAGCGCTGCGACGTTCTCCACGATCGCGTAGCGGGGTCGAAGCTCGCCAATAAGGCGGGAATACTCGCGCCATAGGCCAGAGCGCTCGCCATCGATGCCAGCGCCCGCGCCGGCGCAGGAGATGTCCTGGCAGGGGAACCCTCCGCAGATGACGTCAACGGCAATTCCATCTGCTGCAAGCCGCTCACGGTTGAGCGTTCTGATGTCGTCATAGCAGGGGACATCCGGCCAGTGTTTGCGCAGCACCGCGCGGCAATAGGGATCGATCTCGCAGAAGGCGACGGTGGTCATGCCCGCGCGCTCAAGCCCGAGAGAGAAGCCGCCGATGCCGGAGAAGAGGTCAAGGACGCGCATCCCTCACTCCACCCCGACACAAACATCCGCCCGCTTCCTCCCCCGGCACTCGCTGGAAATGCTCCTCAGCCAATGTTCGGTGCAATAGGCCGATCTGATAGACCTTCGATCCCGCTCACAGCCGCAATAGCGCCACTGGGGATCATCCGGGGTGGGATCGAACGGCCAGCGGCAGGAGGAGGCGGTGAGGTCTTCGATGGTGATGGTCTTGCGCTTGATATCGGGGGTTTCCGGGGCCGGAAGCGGGGCCGGCTCGATCGCGTCGCGGCTGTGGACCATCGCGCCGGTGAGGGTTGAGACGGCCGGGGCATAGCCCCTGGTGCGGCGGTTCAGCTCGCTGATCGCAGCCGGGCGCTCCAGTCCGAGGCGATGCGCCTTGGCAATGACGGCCTGGCGCGTGACGCCCCCGAGGCGCGAGGCGATCTGGGTGCTGGTCAGCCCGGCCTTCCACAGCGCGGTGAGTTCGGTCACCCGTTCCGGCGTCCAGCCATCAGCGTGTGAGCCCGGGGCGGCGATCTCAGGCACCGTGATGCGTGGTGCCGGCGGTTCTGGCTTGGTGCCATCGGCGAGGCGCTTTTCCTCGCTGGCGAGCGCGGCTTTGGCCTTGCGGGCACGCACCGCCTTCTGGATTTGCTCGCGGGTGAACACGGGTTTCGGCAGACGGTCCTTGTTCCGCCCGCCATTGGCTTTGCCGCTCGTCGCGCGCGCCCGGCGCACATCCGCTTGCGACTTCTTCAGCCTCAGCCGGTGCACCTTCCCGATCACCCCGTTGCGGGTGACAGGCACGCGCGGCCTGAACTCGGCATTGATCCGCCCGGCGATGTAGGATGCGCTGGCGTTGTCAGCCCAGTATTTCCGCAGCATCGCGACGGCTTCATGCGGCCAGGGGAAGCTGTCCTTGGTGGTCATCACGCGGCCTCCCTCTTGCGCGCTTCGGCGGCAGCGGTGACATCGACGAGTTCATCCTTGGAGACGGCGCGTCCAAGCCTGTCCGCCAGCACGGGGATCAGCCGGGGCCAATACAGCAGCGGGATGAAATTGCGCCGCCGCCACTGGTTGGCGGTGTTGGCGGTCACGCCCAGTTCGACGGCCATGAGCGTTGGCCGGAAGCGTCCGGCCGGGGTGCGGTAGAGGTCGAAGATTTTCGCCCAGGTGAGGTCGGTCTCGGTCATGTGCCGATTATTGGACGGCGTACATGATCGATGTCAACATGATTCATGTATGACTGATACACGAAGCAAAGGCCAGCGAATTCGTGTATGAAGCGTACATGGCTGAGGATGATTTGCGCGCACAGAACGAGGAATTGCGGAAGGGCATCAAGCTGCGCCTGCGCCTGGCGCGCTTCCGCGCGGGCTTTGCCACGCTTACCGCAGCCGCCAAGGAAGTCGATCGCCGGCTGCCCATTGCCGCCCGCACCTATCGCGACTATGAAAGCGGTCCGAATGTGCCCGGCACCGCGCAAATCCATCAGCTGGAGCGCTTCTTCAAGGTGCCCCATGGCTGGATCGCCGTCGGGGATGGCAAGGCCAATGCCGAGCTTGAGGCAATGCTCAAGGAAGTCGAGGCCGCGGGCGGCAGGAAGGCGAAGCGCAAAGCCGGACAAGACGCGGAAAAACAAACAGTTAACCAGTTAACCGCAAATATCCTTCAACTTGACATAAAGTCGTCGCAGTCCGTTCCATCTGGTCGTATTCCTGTTCTGCTGGG
>Ga0105042_100008_pt1 | contig 37109 bp, 59 predicted proteins | sample LS_165metaG_FD_91487 | JGI IMG/M metagenome (GOLD analysis project Ga0105042, IMG submission 91487) | Switchgrass associated microbial communities from Austin, Texas, USA - LS_165 metaG | ecosystem: Host-associated > Plants > Phyllosphere > Phylloplane/Leaf | place: USA: Austin, Texas | collected... | reverse complement strand
TTGTGGAAAAGCGCATGAAGATGGAGGCGACCGACGAATACGAGCTGGCGGTTCTGGCCGACACCTTCGAAACCTACGCGACGAATGCGCAGTTTTGCAAGCAGAACGGGAAGGTGTACGATATGCCCACCAAGACAGGAACCTACCCGATGATCCGGCCTGAGTATACGATTATGAACAAGGCGCAAGCCCACATTTTGAAGCATGCGGGAAAGTTCGGACTGAACCCCGGCGACCGGGACAAAATCGGGGCCAAAGCAATGAAGGAGCCCGAGAAAAAGAAGGAGGGTTTTAACCTGAAAATGGAAGTCGCTTGAGTGTAGCGGAGCAATACGCCCGTATGGTTCTTGAGCCCGAAAACGAGAGGATGACGGGCCGCCCGGTGAAGCTCGCCGCGCGCCGGTTCCTTGCCGATCTTCAGAGAACGGATATTTACTTTGACGAAGAGGAGGCTAACAAATTCGTGGCCTTCGCTCACAATCACTGTAAGCTGTGGGAGGGTAAAACATGGAGGGGCAAGCCGGTGATTTTGGAGCCGTGGATGCAATTTATTTTCCAGCAGGTATATGGGTGGTTTTATGTTGGGACTGGCCTTCGAAGGATTCAAAAGGTCTACGTCCAGGTTGCCAAGAAAAACGCGAAAAGTACTTTATGCGGGGTACTCGCGCTTTTTCATCTCTTTGCCGACGAACGCATACAGACTCCAAAGATTTTTGTAGGGGCCAACAACGACGAACAGGCCAAGATATGCGTGAACATCGCCGGGCAGATGGTGAAAGCCTCCCCCGATTTGTGCGCGTTCCTCGACGACAAAACCGTTACCCTTCACAACTACGGGGCGAACATTCATACGGTGGTCCACAAGGAAAGGGTAGGGTTCATCAAGTCGGTAGCAAAAGAGACCGGAGATAAGACAAGCAAACAGGCGGGAGGTAAGCACGGTATTAACCCATCACTGTGGATCATCGATGAGTACGGGATGGCCGACAGTTCGGATCTACTGGACACCTTCGACACGGCGCAGGCTGCACAGGAGGAGCCGCTTGGGTTTATTATAACGACTGCAGGTCATAAGCGAAATGGGCCGGCCTTCGCCCTCAGGAATACCGGCATCGAAGTGATGGAAGGAACGAAGGAGGACGACGGCTTTTTAGCGTTCATCTACGAATCAGATACCTATTACGTGGATGAGAAAGGCGAACTGAAAAAAGACGATCAGGGTAAACCTATCCGCGACTCGATCTACGATAAAACGACGTGGAGGAAAACGAATCCGAACCTCGGGGTTTCCGTCTTTGAGTCGAACCTTGAGAGGTATGTAACCAAAGCTCGGAATGAAGGGGCCAACACGGAGGTAAACATACGGACGCTGAACTTTAACGAGTGGTGTGACACCCCGGAGGTCTGGATTCCCCGCGAGACGTGGGATATGAACAGCCACGGCATGAAACCGGAAGATTTGGAGGGGTTACGGTGTTTCGGGTCATTAAAGGTAATTTCTGGCAAGGAACTGAACGCTTGGACGTTTTTCTTCCCTAACGTTGAGGATAACCTTCACGCGGTTCGCACGCTGTTTTTTATGCCCCGCAAAGCCCTGTTACTGAATCCCGACAAACAGGATTTTAAGCAGTGGGAGAAGCATATAATCGTGGATGAAGGCAACGTGATCGACAACGATTTTATTTTTGAAAGGATCATGGAGGAAATTCAGAAATATGATTTACATTCGTTCTCATTCCCCGTCAGTCAAGAGAATAACGCGATAGTACAGGCATTGGTGAAAGAGGGCATTGAGGGAAATCCTATCTCAGAAGGATACCGGGGAAATTCAGAGCCGACATTTGCATGGGAATCGTTACTAAACGCGCACCAGATAGAACATTTTAATAATCCCGTTCTCGCATGGAATAACAGCCAGTGTATGGCGATCCGGCGTGGAGATGAGATACGTGTAGAAAGGGCCGGGTCGCGTACCGCTGGAATCGTGTGCTGTATCAACGCACTAGCCCAATGGAAGACCGTTGAGGCGAACGAGGAGGAGGCAGGAATAGATTTTATTGAACTATGAGAATACTTGCACTTTGCCCCATGAAGTTCGACGGCACCAGCTACTATCGGGCCTACGGGGTTTTCCCTCATCTTAAAAAACTTTTTGCCGCCGAAGGAAAGATATTCGAGGTACACCCGTACAACGAATTTGGAACCTACTCATGGGCGGACATTCTCCCTTACGACATCATTTTTTTGCAACGCCCTTCGATGGATGCATCCAAACGTATCAAGTTCATCGACACCTGTAAGAAGATGGGCAAAAAGATTTGGGTAGACTTCGACGATAACCTTTTCTGGGTGCCGATGGAAAACCGCGTCTTTGATGACATGACCAAAGAAGTCAAAGAGGCGATGTACAAGGTTTTGACGATGGCCGACCTTATCACCGTTTCAACTCCTGCACTCAAATACGTGTATGTGAAGCTCGGGATTAAAACCCTCATCGAAGTTGTTCCCAACGGATGGGACTTCGACCTACATGGGTTTGCAGAAAGATACAACGAGGTAAAAGAGTTGCCGCCCCCGCAGATCCCGAAAATAAAATACGTTTGGAGGGGAAGCGAAACTCACCAGGGAGATTTAGCCAGCGCCGGAGAGGCGATACTGAAAGCAGCAAGCGAACACGAGGAGAAAGCGGTATGGAACTTCATGGGATATAACCCGTGGATGATAACGGAAAATATGCCGGTGGAATGGTGGACTTACAACCGTGGCGAGGATATTTTCGATTACTTCCGAACGCTCAAAGGCATGGGGGCACAGGTGCTGTTCTTCCCGCTCAGGGACAATCCATTTAATCACTGCAAGTCAAACATAGCATGGATGGAGGCGACCTTTGCGGGGGCTGTATGCATTGCTCCCGACTGGCCGGAGTGGCAAAAGCCGGGGGTTTACAATTACAAAGATGATTATGAACTGGAGGGATTACTATCAAGAGATGGAGAAACATTTTTATTGCGAGCGGCTGCCGATACTCAATGGCAATTATCAGCCTCCTACATCCGTGAAAATCTCTCACTCGATGTGGTGAACAAAAAACGCAAACAACTTTTAGAGAATATATGAGTTTACTTGCAATGGCTGTTCACGACACCGAGGAAAACGGGAGAAGCAAATTAACAAAGGAGACAATCCTTTCACTGTTCCACACGGTAGACTTTCACAAACATCGGCTATTCGTTATCGACAACGGAAGTTGCGCAGAAACCAAAGCGCTACTACAGGCGTCCGCAGTTGTCTACGCAAGTAATGGTTACGGACCGCCTGAGAATTTCACTTACATCCGCCTTGAAGAAAACATAGGAACGGCAAAGGCAATTAACATCGCATGGAAGCAGCGCCGTCCCGGTGAGCATTGCATCAAAATGGATAACGATGTAGTGATACATTCTTGCAAATGGGTGGAAGCGATGGAAGATTGTATTGCAAGACTTCCGCAAATCGGACAGGTAGGGTTGAAACGCAAAGACTGTTGGGAATACCCAACACACCCAGACCCGAACCTGCGCAGTAGTTTGATAATGCTCCCGCACGTTCCCGGCGAAAAGTGGCTTGTCGTTGAGGCACAAAACCACATACTTGGTACTTGCGTCATGCACTCTTCGGCCCTACTGGATAAAGTTGGATTCATGTACCAGCCCACACTCTACGGATGGGATGATGTTCTTATGTCGCACCGCTCACACTTGGCGGGATTCTGGAATGTGATGATTCCACATATCGAGATCGACCACATTGATCCGGGAGGGACTTTATACCAAACGTGGAAGGAGGGCAACGCTCGCGATGGCATGGAAGAAATGGAGCGTGTGCAAAAGGCATACGCAAACGGGAGTAGGTCAATTTACGAGGAAGCATGAAAGTTCTAACTGAGCAAGAGGTCAAGATGCTGGCTGTGGTTGATGCTCTTGTGAAAGAATTTAATGAACTTCCATACTGGATACCTAATGAAAAAGTGGAGTTCACAAAAAGGACTGACGACCTAAAACAGATCATTGCAATACGGGCCATGTTGAGAAGTGGTGACGGGATTGGTCCGCCTAAAGAAGAAAAGCAAATCGAAGGAAAGAAAAATCTACTCGAATGACCGCAGCCCTTTGTTATTCTGGGTTTCTCAGGACGTGGGAACGGTGTGCGCCCAACCACAAGGAATTCATTTACGACCAAAACAATGAGGTTCATAAATATTTTTATACCTATGAATTTCCGGGGGAGGTTAATGTATTTGGACGGGGTGAGATGGTGAGATATGTGCAGTGCCCCCATCCTTTTTACGATGATCCTTTCGCCCCTCACGAATTCGACAAGAACAAAGCGGGAGAAACGAAAGTGCATCAAGTCTATAACATGATGCATAACCGCTTAGTGGGGTTCTCCCTCATCCCGAAAGGCTACGACTTCTACGTGAACATCCGTACCGACATGGTATTTAACGGGCCGCTTGATTTCTCAAAGTACGAAGCGAAGCCTAACACGATTTACATTCCTAAGGGCATGGACTATCGCGGAATCAATGACCAGTTTGCTTTCGGAGATTACGACACGATGAGAAAATATTTCTCCGTATATCTGAATGCATGGCCGTTGCATTTGGACGGCCATCTTTTCAACTCGGAGGTATTTCATTTAGCTAATCTGAACAAGTACGGAATAGAGATAGTGCGATTAGAAGAGCCACAACACGATTTAGTAAGATGACTAAAGTGATCTACCCAATCAATGGCAGGAACGAACGAATAGGAAAACTGTTCAAAACGCCGAAGCATCTTTTAAGATACAAGGGAGAGGTAGCCCTTCAGGACTCCGTTCAATACATGAGCCAGTTCGGAGAGGTTACCATCCTTTGCAGACCTGAGTACTACGACGACATTTTTAAGCTCACCGATTCGCCTTACTTCAAGCCTGACATATTCCAGGCTAAAGAATCCGACAGTGTTATCGACACAGTAAGGCAAATCAATTGCTTATCATCTACCGGGGTATGGTTTGTTGACTGCGACGTTATCCCGATAAAGTTGAACCCACCGAAGGGTAACACCGCCTACCTGTTTCGCAATGATAAAAAACTAAAGCATTATTCTAACTTTACAATCAGGGACGGTTACGTTCTGGAGGCCAATGAAAAGTCACAGCTATCAGAGTGGGCGGGTTCGGGTGTTTACTATTTCACCTATGCGGAGAGCATTTACGACTTTGCGGCGAGCTGCAAAACGTTTGCGCAGGTCATCAATAAAATGTGCGCTCACGTTCATTTGCATCCAGAAGATACGTACATGAAAGTTAAAGCTGATACAACCAGCGAGATATTCCGGTTTGGCACCCTTGAAGACATTACAGGATGAAAGAGGAACTATTGACAGGGGGATTTACTGCGAACATCCTGCAACGGATCGGCGACAAGGTCATAAAGACCGGCGAGACAGTACAGCGGGAGGCCAAGTGGTACATGAACTACCGCGACCGCGAGGACATCCCGAAATTTTTAGGCTCCTCCATTACACTGGAATTTGTAGAGACATCCGGGAAATTCGATCTAAGGAAGGTGATAGCCCTTGTCGAAAAGTACCGGCAATATCAGCCGCTTAACAAAACTGAATTCAAATCTTATTACGAGCGCATTCTATCCCACGTTGAAAAGAACGACATACCGAATTCAGATAAACTTATTTCAAAGCTCAGAGGCGTTCACCTGACCCCGACGTTCGCGCACGGGGATCTATCCACCAAAAACATTTTATGGAGGAACGGTAACCCTATTCTTATCGATCCTTTGTACTGCGATAACTTCGGTTCGTACATGCTGGACTACGCAAAACTTTTGTTCTCACTGAAGTTCTACGAGAACGACGTGGAGAACTTCAATGAGTTGCACGACTATGTACAGTTTCCGCAAATCGACATCCTGATAGCCTCGGAGTGTGTGAGGGTGGCAACGTATCGGAAGCAATTTAATTTTGTGGCTGAAAACCTTATAAACGAACTATGAACATACTCGAAAGCGACCTTACACCTGTAGAACTGGAAGCACTGTTAAAATGCTGTTCCGATGCACCAGGGGAAACGTACATGGAGATAGGCGTCTTTGCAGGCGGGACGCTAAACCGGGTTATGAGGGAGTACAACTTTCACAACTACATCGGCGTGGACTTGTTCGAGGATTTCAAGAAAGCAGAGGACAATACGCACGTAGACGAAACCTTTTCCGTCGATCAAATCCGCGAGGCACTGCCGAAGAAAGAAGGTCTGAAGTTGATTAAGATCGACTCCCGCGAACTGCTGACTGAGGTACCGTATGGATTTTCCGGGATGATCTTCATTGACGGAAACCACAGTTACAACGCAACGATGATCGACTTTCTAAACGCTCACATGCTCTTGCAGTGGGGCTATATCGCGATCCACAACGCAAGTAACACAATGCACCCGGACGTGAACTACGTAGCCGCTGACGGTGGACCTCATAAGGTAGTTGAGTTCGCCCGGAAATTGAAAGACCTTGAATATATTGGAACGTTTGAACGGCTTGCAATCTTTAGAAAGTGATGGAACATATCTACCAGAATATTGACGGCTGGACTAGTTTCTATGACTTCTACAGCGACATCGTTAAGAAACTCCCCAACGGCGCGCGCCTCGTTGAACTGGGGACGTACAAAGGCAGGTCATTCTCTTACCTAGTTGTTGAGGCGATCAACGCAGGTAAAGTATTTGATATTGTTGGTGTAGATGCGTTTCCGTGGGAGGACGTGCAGCCAGCGTTTATCAAGAATATGGAGCCGTTACATGGGCACTTCAGATACTTTAAATCCCTATCGTGGGAGGCCGCAAAATACTTCGAGGATGAGAGCATAGACTTTCTATTTGTTGACGCCGACCATGTTTACGAAGCGGTAAAGAAGGACATTGAAGCATTCCTACCCAAGATGAAAAAAGGCTCGATAATTTCCGGTCATGACTTTAACTGGCAGCACCCCGGTGTATTGCAAGCGGTGAAAGAAGCATTTGGGGACCGCATAGTTTACGATGAGAGGCAAGATGTATGGAGCGTTCAGCTATGAGCGAGATAGAATCAGAATCTCAATGGACGGCAAAGGGCTTCATGCAGAGGTTTGACGAAATCATGATCGAACATAAAGACAACCCCGACTTTCGCTACGTGAACGGCTACGCGCAGGCCGAACAGGAACACATTGACTTGTTCAAAAAATCGCGCTTTAAGAACTACGATTCCTTCCGGGAATACCGTCGCCAAATCCTATTCCCAAAATAACCCAAGTTTCTTGTGGTTGTTTTTGTGGAACTTGTCCACATGAAACGTTATAACAAACAAAACGGGGTGATAACCAGAGCGTGTTCAGGCTGCGGTGGTGACTTAAAGCATCGTTACGGAAAAGCGAGATACTGCAGCGCATGCCATAACAAATGGATGCGCGAGAACCGTGTAAAACATTCTGATTTACCAGAAGAAGCAAGGCTAAAGGCCAATGCAAGGGCCTACGCCAACGTGTACCAAAAACGCGGTTTACTGATCCAAAAACCATGCGAAGATTGTGGGTCTAACAAATCAGAAAAGCATCATCCGGACCACACAAAGCCATTGGCCGTAATATGGCTTTGCCGCCCGTGTCATCTGAAAAGACACTTGGGTTAAGAACATATCCAAGTTTCTTGCGATGGGAATTTGTTCACTTTTAGGACATTCGTGCCTAAGTGGAACAAAATTCCCAAATGCGGAGACAGGAGCCAACCGTACCAAGCGAACAAAAACAGGCGTTTTATGCAGCTCAGGGCCGTTTTTTCTCCGGCAACCGTGAAACACGTAGTACCACCGGGTTAAAATCCCTTGACGCGTGGATGTCCATGTTTCCCGGCATGTTTCCCGAACTTGTCGGCAAGGTCAACGTTTCCGAAAACTCCGCCCAGCGCCTTTCCGCCGTCTTTACATGCCTCAACGTTCTTGGGGAAACCCTCGGGTCACTTCCTTTTGGAGTGAAGCAGAACACGGCTAATGGCCCCGTATCGGCAAGCGCACACCCCGTTCACAGGCTCATTCACAGCCGCCCGAATCCTTATATGACCGCGTTCACGTTTTGGTCGGCGATGTGGAAACTCCGCTTTGCATGGGGGAATGCTTATGCTGAGATCACCGAACGAGACAGTAAGAACATTCCTACCCGTCTGGACCTGCGCATGCCGTGGGAAGTGGAGATAATGAAAACTCCGACCATCGACCAATACCAGCAGGGGGAGATTTACTACAGGTACAAAGGCCGGAACATTTCCCATACGGACATGATCCACCTGAAAAATTACTGCCTCGATGGTATTTGCGGAATTTCCACGATACGCTACAACGCAATGACCATCGGGCTCGGGTTGAGGCTTAACGCTTACAATCAATCCATCATCGGTGACCGTCCTCCTGGTTATCTGACATCTCCGGTTCGCCCCAAAGACGGACAGCAGAAAGACAATATCCGCAAGATGTGGAAGGGTGAAAGCGATGACACAAAAACCGGTGAGGGTAAAGTGGGCATGGTTAACAACCTGCCAATCCTTTACGGTGGAGTGGAGTACAAAGCCTTCACACTTCCAGCCGACGACGTGGCGTATATCGAGAGCGCAAAACTTACCAATCAGGACATTTACGGGATCTTCCGCGTACCGCCTACCCTTGCACAGAACTACGAGAAAGCCCCGTACAATTCCAGTGAACAGCAGGACATTGTTTTTGCGAAATATTCACTTCAGTCGATCAGGGACACAGAGCAGGAGTGCGAAGAAAAACTCTTTAGTGAGTACAACAAAGTAGCGTCCAACAATTACTACTGCAAGTTTAACCTCAACGGGTTACTGCGTGGTGATATGAATGCACGTCAGGCGTTCTACGGATCGGGAGTGAACAATGGATGGCTCACACCTGCGCAGATAGCGGAACTGGAAGACCTGCCGATGTTCCCCGGCGGCGATGTTCACATGGTTAATTCTACATTGATTCCAATTGAACAGTTAAAAGAGTGGATCGACAGTAAGATCAAAAAGAACCTTTCGCCATCGCCGGGCAGCGGTAACAATGGTGACAACGAAGACAACCAGACCCGCGAGGCGTTCATGGCGGAACTCAGGACGCTACTCAAAAGCAAACTGAACGGACATTATGCGGACATAGAACCGTATTTGAAATGAAAGACTACATCGAAAATATCAAAGGCGCTGAGCGGAGGTTTTACAACGACCTGCCGGAACTCAGAGCCGACAAAGAAAAGAGAACGGTAGAAGGTTTGGGGATTGTGTATAACAGCCTCTCGGAAAACTTCGCACCGTGGATGGAAGGAGGTCTGTATGAGGTTATTATGCCGGAAGCATCGCGCGGACTTCTGGACGATGAGGACATAATGATCCTTTTCAACCATGACCCCAATTTGGTACTGGCACGTAACAAAGCGACTGCGGTACTCACCGACACCGACCAGGGCGTAAGGTATAGCTACGAAACCCCTGAGACTACAGTGGCCAATGACTTACTGACAAACCTCCGCTTGCGCAACGTCCGTAAAAGCTCTTTTGCATTCCTTCCCAAAGACGTGAGGATGGAAAGGAATATCGAGTGGGCAGGGGTGAGCGGAAAAATTAACATCCGTCGTATCGTCAAGTTCGAAAGGTTCTTCGATATGTCACCAGTCACCTACCCGGCTTACAACAAGACGGAGGCAATGGCAAGAAATTACCAAAGCGAGATCGACGCCCTCGCCAAGGCTGAACAAACACGTCAGGAAAAGATGCGTCAAATCCAACACGAATTATTCAAGATAAAAAACAATTTTTAAATGAAAACAACGGCTGAACAGATCAAGGCTCTGAAAGATGAGAGGGGCGTAAAGATCACCAGTATGGACGCGCTGGTCGAGAAGATGTCCACAGAAAACCGAGCCTTTACGGCCGACGAGCAGAAGCAGTACGACGATGCGAAAAAAGACATCGAAGGACTGAACTCGCGTATAAAAGTTCTTGAGGAAAAACAAGATCGCGACCGTAGCACCCCGGCAGCCTATCCCGGTGGCGGTTCCGAAGGCGGCGACGCTGACATCGACGACGAGAAGAAAAAAGAAGGTATGTACCGGAAGTTCTCATGGAAACGCACCATTAACCGTGTTGTTTCGAAGAAGGCTTTTGATGGCGTTGAGGGCGAATTGAACACCGAGGAAAGGAAGCTCATGGAGGGCAACGGGGTGACAGACATCAACCCAGAATCAATGATGGTTCCTGCTGGGGTGTTCCGCTACATGCGCAACGCCAACAAGATCATGAAACGCGACATGGACGCGACTACAGGCACGGCCGCTCCCAACAACGAAGGTTCGTTTACGATCCAGCAAAACGTTCAGGGTATGGTGGATGTGTTCCTTCCTGAGATGAGCCTCGCAAAGGTTCCAGTAATGAGGATGAACAACCTCCGTGGAAACCTTCGCTTCCCGCAAGCGCAAACTTTGCCTTCGGCAGGATGGAACACAGAGAACGGAACGGCAACGGAGAAAAGCCCCAAACTGGCAAAGCTAGAACTGTCGCCCAAAAGACTGGCGGCATACATCCAGCTTTCGAACCAACTTCTGATCCAATCGGAGGAAAACATTCAGGCTTACGCCAACCGCTTCCTGATTCAGGCAGCAGCAATAGAATTCGAGAAAGCATCCCTGAAGGGTGGCGGATCGAACGAGCCTGTTGGAATCCTCGGTTCGGCAAGCAACTACCAGCGTATTTTCGCCGGAGACGCAGTAAACAACGCTGTGAACGCCAACGGGGCGCGCCTTGTGTGGGCCGACTGGGTTAAACTTGTCACCACACCAAAAGGGCTTAACTCCACTGACGGTCAGGCGTATATAACCAGTCCGGCAATGAAGGGTCGCGCTCAGATCACCCCTCGCCAGTCGGCTGGTGTTGAGGGTAACTTTATCCTGCGCGACTACAACTCAGGCATCAACGGTTTCCCGGTGCATGGCACAACCAACCTTCCTGACACTTTCGTGAAAGGAGCATCGAGCGCGCTTTCGGCTGTCATCTTTGGCGACTGGTCGAATCTACTTCTCGCCTCATGGGGTGGCATGGAAGTAGGTGTGGACCCGTACACCAACATGAAGGAAGGTATGGTAAACCTCGTTCTGGGTTCTTACCTGGATTGCGGCGTGTTGAACCCTGCGGCCTTCGCTGCGGTCATTGACGCACAATCGTACTAATCATGAAGATTAAGATAGCCAAAGATCCTGTGGGATTATACAATCTTGCTTACGTAGTCGGGGAGGTAGTTGACCTCCCCGCTGCGCAGGCTAAGGAAATGATTGAGAGCGGCCATGCAGTAGCCACAACAGAAGCTGTTGGACATGATTTCAATGGGTTCACTTTTGGAACCAACTCGGAGACAGCAGACAGCAAGAAGAAGACTGAGAAACGTTGAACCCGGTACGCCTCGTCATACCGTCCGTAAACCTGCCTGTGGGAGTATCTACAGCGAAGGAACATTTAAAGATTACAGGAAACGACGAGGATGCGCTCATTGAAAGTTATTTGAAAGCGGCAATACAACGCTGTGAGGACTACCGCCAGTCATGTATCATGAGTGCGCAGTACGAACTCTATGCAAGGACGTGGCCCGGTTCGCTGTGCATGAACTTGCAAAAGAGTCCTGTCTCTGCGATCAACTCTGTGAAGTACTACGATGAGGACAACAACTTACAAACGGTTTCATCTTCATTGTATCGCTTGCAGGATTTCAGGGTACCGGCGAGGCTTGAATTCGATTCAACTTTCGACATGCCTGACTTGCATGACAGGGAATATCCCGTCATTGTAAACTTTCAGGCCGGGTATCTTGGAGCAAGCGCAGTGCCCTCAACACTAAAACACGCGATACTTCTGGAACTTGGAACACTGCATGAGATCAGGCAGACGGAGACGATGGGCAACGGTTTAACTGTTATCCAGATGAAGAACGCCAGTATGAACATGATCGACGCTGAAACGCTCTGGTTATGAAGTTAGACGGCGTATGGATAGGGGATTTTGACAGGATGGTTTTTATAGAGCAGCCCACAAAGACCCGCGATTCAGTTTCAGGACAGGAGACAGTGAGCGCGTGGACGGAGTTCAAAAGAGTTTGGGCCAATCGCATGCAGGACAGTAAAGAATCCTTCGAGGTTCAAAAACAGGTGGCTAACGACATAGGCAAGTTTGCAATTCGTTACACGGCAGGGATTACCGAGGAGATGAGGGTAAACGACAAAGGCGAGTACCATTACATTCTCGGAATAAAGACAGTAGACCGAAACAGTTTTTTGGTGCTGACAACAGAGAAGAGAGATGGCTAACGTAGAACTGATTGGCGCTGACAAACTCATAAGAACCTTAAAGGAACTTGTCCCGGTGGACATGCGCCCAATGGTTCTCAGAGAGATTGCACGGAAGCCAGCACTAAAAGCGGCCAATACGGCAAGGGCCTTACTTCCCATTGGTGACACCGGACAGACGGCGCGAACGATAGGAGTGCTGAAGGTCAGGAACCCAAAGTGGACGTTTGTAGAGGTCGGATTTCGTGGCCAGTCGCTCGGGCATATTTATATGTCGGGGCCGGTGATACGAAGAAGGAAGAGAGGTAGTGTGAAAGGGTTCCCGTGGCTATTCAATAAAACGGGGGCTATGTCGCAACACCTTAAAGGGAATTTGAAAGTGGACGTGACCAAGTTGTTTGTGAGTGCTTTTAAAAAGCGAGGACTTGGAAGATGAACGGATACCTGGCAGTTATAACCATACTCCGGGGGAGTGGCTCGGTAGGAATTTATATAGGTGGTTCGGGATCTACAGCGCGGGTTTATCCGGGCGAAGCTCCACAGGGGTCAGCGTACCCGCTGATAAGAGTTGACACTTTCGACGCCGAAGCGTTCGACACAAAGAGCGGTGTAGCCTACGTGGATCATGAAATTGTGAAGGTCTTTTGCGAAGGACCGGACGACACGGTAACGGCGAACCTTACGAGCGCAGCACGGGCGGCGCTGGAAGGGATGGCAGGAACTTACAACGGTATCGAGATAGAAAACATCAGATACCTACGGCAGGATACTTATTCAGCGGGACTTACAAATAAAGTAGTGAGAACCCATGAGTGTGATTATGAAGTGAGGGTAGTAAATCAATAAGACAATGGCAACGAAAGAAACATTATACGGACGGCTTACCGTCGTTACAAAGGCAGGTGTACAGATCGACAACCTTATCAGCTCGGGGCTCAAACAGGCTACCGGCAAAAGGGATGTAACCACCAAAGATTCCAACGACGTGGAGGAAAGCCGCCCGACGATCAAATCGTCAACGGTGGATTTTAAAGGGTACTGCTCGAACGTATCGACGGCGAACTTTGAAGCCCTGCAAACCTCCCGCGACAACAAGAGTATCGAACTGTGGCGATTTTCAACCGGGGTTCCCGGATCGAAGTATTGGAGCGCGTCGGCATGGATCAGTGCTTTAGACTACGATTCTGGAATCGATGACACCCTTGCATTTACGGGGACCATCCAGCTCACCGGCGAAGTCACGTTTGGAACTGTTTAATTGATGCTGAAACACATAAATATAGGGGGTGCCGAGCGCCCCGTTCGATTCTCCATTAACGCAATTATGGAGTTCGAAGAACTGACCGGCTTAGACATCACCGAGGCTGAACACGTCATGCAACTCGGCAAGATCAAGAACATGCGCGCCCTTGCTTTCGTGGGGCTGAAGCATGGGGCCAAAGCTGAGAGCAAACCGTTCGACGTAACACTAGAACAGGTGGGCGACTGGCTGGACACGGGCATGGTTGAAATATTCTCAGACTTGTTCGGCGCGGCGACAGGATCAGGCACCAGCACTGATGATGTTGATAAAAAAAAATTACATGGCGAGACATCCGAGCAATCGCCCTCGGGAGATTAGGGTGGAAGCCACTAGAATTTTATGAGGCTACGCTGGCCGAACTGTTCGACGCGGTACGTGGCTGGAAGGAACTGGAAGACGAGAGAGTTTTTGTGCAGAGGAGGTTTACATATTACCTACTCAGCGCGCAGGGCTGGAAGGGAAAAGAACACGAACTAATGAGTCTGGATTTAGATGAAAAGATTCAGCGAGACGAAATAGAGAAATACGGATTTATCAAGGTAACGCAGATTGAGCACTAACAGTAACGATCTAACCCTAAGACTTGGATTTGACATAGACAAGTTTGCAAAGGATCTGGGTAAAGCTCATGCGGGCGTATCCACGTTTGCAAAAGATATCAAGTCTTTAGGCAGTATGATTGGTGTCGCTTTCGGAGTTCAACAAGTAGGGTCTTTCATACTTCATGTTTCACGCCTTTCCGGAGAGGCCGAAGGAGTTACAAAAGCCTTCAACAAACTTCAGGACTCAGCCAAATTAATGCGTGAGTTGAAAACCGCGACCGGAAACACTGTTTCAGAATTGGAGCTAATGAAGCGTTCTGTAATGGCGTCCAACTTTGACATAAGCCTGAAGGCGTTACCTCAACTCCTCGAATTTGCTACCCTTCGCGCTCGCCAGACGGGGCAATCAGTAAATTACCTTGTCGATTCAATCGTAACGGGTATTGGTAGAAAATCAAAACTGATACTTGATAACCTTGGAATTTCTGCCGTGCAACTCACCGAGGCATTGGGCGGTGCTAGCGCAGCGAGTTCGTCCATTGGAGAAGTCGCTGAGGCGGTCGGGCGAATTGCATCGGAGAACCTAAAGAAGATGGGTAGTCTTACCGATGACGCAGCCGTGAAAGCCGACAGACTCGCAGCATCATGGGAAAATGTGAAAGTTTCAATAGGCACACTTGCAAATAATGCGGGGGTAGCTAAGTCGCTGGAACTTCTCGACGGGTTTATAAAACGCTGGAACATCATCCTGCAAGGAAAATCAGGAGACATAAACGACCTACGAGATTTGAAAATGGTTCTGGAACTTTTCAACAAGTCCAACAACGGAACTGGCATGTTCCGACCCGAAGCAGAGGATCAGATTAACAGGATCAAGGAAGCTGCAAAAAGGTTGGGTGTGGAGATCAAAGTACTCACCGATCACACCACCCTTGCAACAAAGATTTTTATAACTAAAAACCCCGTCACCTGGATTCAGGGCACCGAGGGGGAGAAGGTTATACGCAACGTCAAGACGCTCACAGAACAAATCAAAAACCTCGAAGAGGAGATAAGCCTGTCAGATAAACCTAGCGAGATAAGACGCTGGCAGAAAGAAATTGAATCCCTGCAAAAAGAGATTGACAAATTATTGGGCAAGGTCGAAAAGGCAAAAGTGAAGTTACATCGTCCTTTGGAGTTAATAGATAAGGATGTGTGGGCCTCCGACGACAAAGGGACAAAAAAGAAGGATCCACTCACCCCGATTGACTTTGAAGTTTGGAGCGAGGGGGCAAGAAAATCCACCGAGGCAGCATTTGAAAAGATGATGGAAATGCGAAACCTCGCCGCAAAAATAGGCGACGACTTCGGGGAGGCTTTTGGTTCAGTTATCTCCGGCGCTCAGACCTTCGCACAGGCAATGGCAGAAATGGCTGTTAGTGTTATCTCATCTATAGAAAGGATTGTATTAGCTAACATGATTGCATCTGAGTCGAAGTATGGGTTAAAAGGCATAATAGCTGCGGCAATTGGGTTTGGCGTAGTTAAGTCCATTTTCAAAACGATAGGCAGGGAGAAAACAGATACGTCAGGTGTAACCAGTGGATCGCGTTTTGAAAAAGGAAACTGGAACATGCAGGGAATGAACCTTGTTGCTCAAGTGAGTGGAAGGGATTTGAAATTCATCCTAAAAAATCAGGATACTTTTGACAGCCGTGCTAAAACTACTTAACATATTATTTTTCGTTATGTCCGGTTTTGTCTGCGACTTATATTTCTTTGAACCTGGAACGGCGATAACTTCAGCGACAGGTCCTACTAACGCGGATGGTGCCGTAGATGTTTCTGTGCTGACAAGTTCTGGACTGACACCACTGTTTGCGATCAACTCTGATCCAGCGTACGCAACAAGAACTAACACCACTGGTACGTTTACTGGACTTGTTCCTGGAACATACGTGATAAATTGTAGAATAAGCGACAACTGCATGAAGGAGTTAACTGTTGTAATTCCTTATGTTGAAACGTGGAACACAAAATACCGTATTAGGCACAAGTCGATCACAGACATTCGCGTTGAACTACGCTTCGATATTGAGAAACTGAGCTACACTGGAGATGTACTTTACCCAGAATCTACCGGAGAACCTATAAAAGTTGAATGGATCAACGAGGGTGGTGTAGATATATTCTACCCTGTAATCGGGTCTACTTGCATTATTGGCCTCAACTCTCGTAATAATGGGGAGTTTGATGAGTTTGAGAACTACAGCGAAAAGGAGTATAGAGGGACGTTCTATATCAACGGCGTTCAAAAGTGGCAGGGCTTTGCTATCCCAATGAACAATGAGGAGCCGTACAACTGGAAAACAAACTACGATGTAATCCTTTGCTTTACTGACGGGTTGAAAGATTTGGATAGCAAAGAGTTTTCAGACGATTCAGGAAATCACCCATCCACAAGGATTTCAATACTAGACGCGATGGTTTTCTGTCTAAATAAAACGAACCTTCGTCTCAATATTAAAGAGGCAATGAACATTTACCCGTCAGGAGTTGATACTGGAGGGACTACCAGCATCTTGGGTCAAATATTTTTTGATCCAGTAGTTTACCTGCAAGCCGATGGCAAGATGGAGGATTGTCTTTCTGTAATGTCGTCACTACTTCAAAACCTACTTGCAAGAGTATACCAGGCTAATGGGACATGGTGGATTGATAATCCAACTTTAAAGACAGGATCTGCGGTGCCTACCCGTACGCTGACATCACAAGGTGCTGATTTCGGAAATGCGAACGTTGATTACCGTGTGTTAATTCGTAAAGCCTCAGCACTTGCTCCAAAGGTTACGTTCATGGAGCAGTCAGCGCGCAAAAATCATACTCCTATGTATGGAGCAGTAAAACTGACTTTTGATCTTGGGCTCGAAAACGACCAAAACTTACTACCTGTAGATGATTTTCAGGATGAGGATATTTCAAACGGACAGTTAAAGGGATGGCAAATCGACAAGACTAACGGCGCAAACGCAACTGCTGAATTACTCGAAGAGGACAAAATCAAAACATTAAAAATTTCATTTGATCCGGCTTTTGGTGGGGAGTACGTCTTGATTTCTTCGGAACCTATCACACTCAATGATCCGGGCACCCCGTTTAAAATGCGGTTCTCCTTCGACCTTTACACAACTCCTTTCTTTGGAACAAATCCATACATAGAGGTAGAGTACGCAATTCTTTTCGAGGGGCAACTGTCGGATTATTTCCTTTTGCCAGCGATCAGCAACGGGGGCAATGTTTTCGGGAATGACACAGACCAGGTTATCGATGGGCAGTATCTAAGGTTTTACGTGACGGAACATAACAATTGGAAGACGGTGACGGTTGACATTTACACGGACCCCGCCGGGTTGAGTGGAGAGTTTCCTGGTGATCTTCAGGTTGTTTTCCGATTGAAGGATAATATTTTGTACGACTATGCCAGCCTTGCAGATTTATCTGGTGTGGATGTGAATGATGCGAGTACCTATCCGCTCAGAACCTACGCCAATAAAGCAAGGGCGTTGTGGAGCGATGTATTCCATTCAACCGGAGATCCAATCAATATATATGAACTTGAGGCTGGCGACGATGCTGACGACCAGCCTAATGTCGTTAGGGGATTTGCGGGGCCTTACCAGTGGAATCTTAAGGCATCGGTGGTTGAGCCTACGATTCATGAATGTTGGGTTACATCCATAAAATTGAGAAACGTAAGGTTAGCGTATCTGCCTGGAGGAACTGATCCTATTTCAGAAATCACCTATGAATCTACATTTGGCCCGAACGTCAAAAAGACATACGAACTCAAATTAAGGCACGGGGATTTGCCGACTATATCTGACACAAACCCTGATCCTAACATGAACTACGCTAATATTTCACACGGCTGGCTATCGCGGTACAATGGAATTGATCCTTTTGGAGTACCAACATCCGGTTGGGGTTATATTGCAGATGGTGGAGCCACCATAGAAACACCCCCAAGAAATCTTTTACAGTTGTTGAGCGATTTTATCAGGGGGCACTACCAGGCAGTACGAAGGAAACTTACGGCTGAAATTGACCTATCGGAAGTGTTTCCAGATTTCAGTAATTCATTCTATGAAACAAAGACAGGGAAAATTTACATCCCAGCCGCACTAGGACTTTCAGCACGGGCAGCGACAGAACAAATAGAGATACTGGAAGCATTACAGGGTACGCCGATACCGAACGATGATAATAACAACCCTAATCCGAACGTGGAACCACCACCCTCGGTTATAGACTTTGATCCGGACGATTTCGATAGTAGTGATTTTTATACTGAATAAATGGGCACACTAGCAAAAGCAGCATTTGAAGCAAAATATACCAACGCGGGTGGCGCTGGGATATTCCGTGACTCAAAGCCAATTGTAGCGGCTAATTTACGAACACTAGGAGATGATATTTCTGATAGTGTTCTATTCAGCCTAAACGATCAAGGGAGCAATTACACCAACTCAACTCCGTTTATTATTGCAGATGCAACGTTTCCAGATTCGAGGAGAATAGAGTTTGGAAATTTAGGCACTGGAAACTTTGAGACAACCGGGGACAGTACTTCCGATAACACGATCTTTGACACTTTATCTCTTCCAAATAACACCATTATTTCAATGGACCTTGAATTGGTGTTCATTAAGAGTGATGGAAGTTCTGGTGGTGCCATAACTCTGAAAACAGTATGGAGGAAGGATAACTCCGGAACTTTAACCAATATAACAAATACTCCAGCCGTTTTCGAGGATGCAGCCGGAACTTGGGCGCTCACCACTGTTAACTCAGGGGAGTTCATTCAGTCCAGGACCACAAGATCAGGTAGTACGTCAGGCACATATCGACAATGCGTGCATATAAAAACAAAAATTATCCATAGCTATTAATGAGCACCAACATAGTCACCGACCAAAGTAAAAACATCCTGTGGAACGCAAGGAAAGGCGATGACCAGTCTTTGCGGATAAACTTTCTGTATAACGGCGATCCTTACGACATAAGTGGGGAAACTTTCACTGTTCTGCTCATGCGTTTCGGAGGCGGAACCATTTTAACACTTACACAAGGTCAGGGGCTTACAAACGGCGGAGTACTCGGAACGCTGGACATAGCTTTCACTTCTGCCATGCTTCAGATCGAAGCGGATACCTATTTGATCTTCCTGAAGTCTACCAACGGCTCCCGTACCCTCACATGGCTTAACGGTGCTTTCGTATTGAACGGCGATCAGTGGGACGGTACAGTAACAAGTGAAGAGGACATACAGGTTATTGTAGGTAACATGATCCTGAATCTAAATATTACGCTGGCTGGCGGAAGCGGTGGAAGTTCAGGAATTACAGAGGTAACGGATTTTGAAACAGCAGGATTTCCGGACAGCCCACAAGAAGGGCAGGAGTATTTCCTAACATTCTCAGATCCAAATAACATTGTAACCATCGATGGAGTCGAGTACTACAACAACACAATAATAAAATACACCGAGGGCGGTCAGTGGTTAAGCTGGCCGGCCAGCAAAGGAGGAGAATCTTAAACTATAAATTTATATATCATGAAAGAGATCATTCAAAGATTTTTGGCGGACACGCCCACGTTTTTTAAGCGGCTCATCGCCCTCGGAATTTCTATTGGTGCCATCGGTGCTGCTCTTATGGAGCCGCACATCGCAACTCAACTCCCTGAATTCCTGCAGAAGGCATCCAGCTACATGGTAACGGTTGGACTGGTTACAGCCACAATCGCAAAACTCACAGTTAAAGACACTGACGTCCTGAAAAAATGAAGCGTTTACTATTCCTTCTGTTATCTGTTGTTTGCTTCGCCTCCTTCGGTCAGGGATACATAGACATCCGTGCCACTCCAGGGGCGAATGCTGTGAGGCGTCAATTGTTAGCTGCAGACGTGCCGTCGAACTTCCTTCGTAGCAACGCGACCAACACGATGACGGGTAACACCACCATCGACGGGGCTTTCAATTTCAGGATAGGCGACCCGTTCGCATCGACAGTTCCTATTTTCAGTGTAACTACCAACGGCGGTTATGGATTTCTGTCGAATGCCACAGGCATTCAATTGAACGCTCCAAGTCCTGCGACAGGATCAATGTATTACCGCAATAGCTCAGGTTATACGGTGCATCTTGGTATCGGATCGGCAAACCAGCTTCTGGCGTCAAACGGCACAATTCCGGCATGGATTACTAACATTCCAATAACAAATCTAAATGGAGGTTCCGGGGCTTCTTCGTCTACATGGTGGAGGGGTGATGCTACATGGGCCGCACCTGGAGTTTCAGACATATCCGGACTTCAAACACTACTGGATGCAAAACAAGACGGCGACGCCGACCTGACGGCAATCGCGGCGCTGACCACGGAGGGGATACCGATTAAAACAGGAGCCGGCACATGGTCTACTTCTATTCTACCACAAGCTGGAACGGGGCTTAATGGCATTCGTAGAAACTCGGGAGGAACAGCGTGGGAAGAGTATGCGCCTTTGCAGAATCCGGCGACCACGGCGGAAGATTTGATTAAGTACAATGGCTCTGCTTTTGTAAGAATTCCAGTGGGGACAAATAACCAGGCGCTTGGAGTTTCAGGCGGGGTGGTTACTTATATCTCTCCCGCAATGCTTGCCGTAGCGAACACGTTCACGGCTAACAATATCTTTCAGCCAACAGTTACAACAGGAACTGGGGCAACGGCTGGAGTTCAGGTTGCGGCCAATTCACTAACAACAGGAAACGGGGTAGATATTTCTTCGACGTCATTAACTAGCGGTAAACTTGTTGCCATCTCTTCGACCTCAACAGCAGCAACTGGGAACACGCAGGTACTTTTAGATGTAGCCCAAAGTGGAACTAATGCAACATCCGCACAGACTACCTATACTGGACGGTTTCGTACTACAAAGAACGGGACTACTTCTATGAGCATTGGTGTCACAGGTGAGGCTACAGGTACAGCCACTACCAACGTAGGTGGATACTTTACAGCATCAGGAGGCACTACAAACGTGGCTGCATGGTTCGACGCTGGTAACGTTGGAATTGGTGAGGGTGCCCCTAACAGGACATTGCAATTAAGAGCAGCGACGAGTCCTATATTTTCAATGAAGCAGGGCACAACAGAAAAATTCATACTTGCTATCGCTGGTGCCGGAACTATTATTACCGGCTCCAACTCTGGGGACATTGCTTACCGTGCGGAGAATCAAAGGATGCTTTTCAGCACCGACGCCGGAACTAGCGCGGATTTGATTTTAAGTTCAGGGGTCACCACAGTACGTGCCTATAACACGGCATACGTCGCAAAGACAGCCCTATACACTCTCACCGCTACGGATAACGTTGTGGAGGTAACAAGCGGAACCCACACTCAAACTTTACCCACCGCTGTAGGGATTGCAGGCCGTCATTACTTCATAACCAACTCAGGTACAGGAACGGTAACAGTTGGCACAACGTCTAGCCAGACGTTTGTAAATCAAACTGGCACACCGACGACAATTGCCCTTACGCAGTTCCACGGTGTTGAAGTTGTCTCAAACGGGGCTAATTGGCTCGTCATTTCATTATTCTAAATGAGGAAACTAACTTACCTATTTCTTTTCATTCTTCCATTCTATTCATGTGGGCAGAATCTCGACTTCCTTGTTCCGGCACCTGTAGCCTATGACACGGATTTTCAAACATACCTCACCGCAGTAGAGGCCACCGGCGTTAACCTCACGCCAGCACAGGAGACAGCGCAGAACAGTTTTGTCCTCGCATTAAAATCTGCGGGGCTGTGGACGCGGATGAAAACAGGTTATTTGTTTTTCAATGGAAGTCTGGAAGCGGGAAGGATAAATTTAAAGAATCCGGCCACCTACCAGACGACGGTCACAAGCGAAGTTTTTTACATATCCGCTTCCGGCGTTCGCTCCAACGGGAACGATTCATACATTAACCAACCCTTCACTGGAAACGAGTACGCGAACATCCAGACGGATTTGACGACTATCAGTTACATCAATGATGGGTCTTCGGTTCCGCCTAGCGCATTGACCTACGGCGCTTTGCCTGCCGGATCTTTGGCCCACGGAGTTAGAACAACAAGTGCCGCAGCAAATTACATCGGCCTTTATCCCCGATTCTCAAAAGATAACGACGGCTACAGGTATCAAAGCGGTGGGTCTAACCTTTTCACAAGCTCGACGAACCGTGGACTTTATGTAACGACCTACAACGGCACACAGACCGTCATATACAAAGACGGCACGAAGAGTTCAACTAACTCAACACCGGCAACCCCGACCATCGCCGCCAATAGGTTCATACTCTCAAATAACAATGCAACCACGAACGGCGGCGCCTCCCCTTCGTCGTTTTTCGACCGGGTTGTGTCGGTAGACTTTCTTTTCGACAGGTTCACCGATGCGGATGAATTAGCGTTCCGTAATGCTTTCACTACCTACATTCTCCCGCTGATCGACCAGACTACACCCACAAGATTGCTCGGATGGTCGTCGCATTGTTGGTTTGCAAGAGATAAAGCTGTGTACCACTCCGGATCAGGAAAGAGTTTTTTCGGATCGGTTCATAATGCCACACAACCATTAGCGAATTACTCGCAAACGATATTTGAACTCATCCACGCAACGGGAGAGTTAAAACGTTTCAAACTCGGCACATCCAACCAGCAGGACGATCATAACGAACCGGCGATACTGATAAGGGCTTCAGATTCAAGGCTCGTTGCTACTTATGCTGAACATGGAGGTGCCGTAATCAGGTGGAGGATTAGCACCAACGCTACCGATGCATCTGCATGGGGATCAGAGTCAACACTGGACCCGGCCGGAACTGGAATACGGCGGTACACATATCCCTCCATATTCCAGGTAGTCAACGGCGACATTTATATTTTCTTCAGAGATCAAAGTTTGGCGGGGGGTGAAGAAAGCCAGTGGGCCTACATCAAAAGCACAAACAACGGTGTTACGTTTAGCGGCTACACCCAGTTCTCAGATTTTACTTATGCCAACGCCGCGCAAGACCCAACCAACAAAGACAAGATTCATTTCCTTGTCTCGGAACATCCCGGCGACGGAAACGATCCAAACCAGATAGGTCATTTTTACTTCGACGCATCAGACGGAACGTTCCGAAAGTCAGACGGCACAAATGTTACGGCAAACATTCCTTTAGCCGTAGCCAATGTTACTGTTATTCAGTCTAACGCCCTTCCGATACAATGCTGGATAGGTGATCTAATCGTGGATGCTACCGGCAAGCCCCGGGCAACGTACACGATCATTCCAAACGAAACAACCTCACTCATCAAGACAGAATATTATACGGAATGGACAGGCACAGAGTGGACAACGCCGCATTTACTCCATACCTCGGCTACTCATTACATGGAGACTGGCGGGGCGCCGATCACATCAAAATGGTATTCTCCTGGGCAATGCTTTGATCGTGGAAATCCAGACAGGATCATTGCCAGTAAAGAGGTTAACGGCGTGTGTGAGATCCATGTGCTCACAAGGGTTTCATCTTCCAGTTTCACTACCGTTCAGAAAACTTTCAATTCAACTTACGACCAGTGGCGACCATTCACCACGGCGGCACCTGACAACAACGTATTTTGGATGAACAAAATAGATTATAGAGACTGGATAAATGCTTACTATCAAGAGTTAATAATTGCAACCTATTAAGATTATGGCAGCGAAAAAGAAACCGTGTAAGCACTGTAAGAAAGCCGAACGAGGGTATGCACCCCTTGTTATCAAGGTCGGATCGTGGGCTGTTGACTCCGTATGGGAGAAAGCACTGGCCGCAGCACATGAGGGATATTACGTATATTTGGATGTTATCGGCGTACCCCCATGCACACCAACTCCCGTACAACCAACCTGTCCGAAGTAGTTATAAAATGGATGCTCATTGCGCTCATACTGACACGCTGCGTTTTTCTGGCCATACCGGGCGGGTACTATATTCATCCCTTCCCATTTGCATGGCACATACCTATGACGCCGCCAAGTTATTCGTGGGCTGCTATAGAGTTATTTGCTTTTGCATTGATTACGTGGGCGTGGTGGTACGACACGCGAAAGACTACTGTTGCCGCGTTCTTTCTGTTGAGCGCTTTCGACTGGATAGATTTCATGCTCACTGCGAACAATCCTTGGTTCCCGTTACTTGGTTACCCGATAACAAACAACGTCTTTTTTGCCATCTGTTTAATACCATTGACTTTCATTATCGAGAAAACACGAGGGTTGACACGCCACTATTAAAGCCCTAGATTGTATGCATGGAGTACGAGCGTTTACAGGAGATTGCGGCCATAGTTCTGGTATTCGGAGTTATGATCGGCCTGACGTTGCTTCGCAGCATTCTACGGGACAAGGATAGGAAGGTAGAGGAAAAGAAAAAGGAGCTACGAGCAATTAAAGACAAATGGAAACGATCTACTCGCAAGTCATAGACGTCCCTTTGGAGTACATATTCAACGGGCTCATAACCCTTGTAGGCGGTGGGATCATCTTCCAGTTTAAGGCAGTCATGAAACAACTTCACGACTTAACAGTAAAGACCAACGCTATGCAAATAGACATAACAGAAATAAAGGTCTGGATGAAGTTTAAGGATAAGCAGGACGACAAGGATGAATGAACTATACGACCTCCCATTCTCAATAACAGGCAAATCAAACTACGTCTGGATACTCGACGCGGGGCATGGCGGCATGTCTCCGAAAGGCGTCTATACCACTGCGCCATCAAAGATGGCTAAGTTCACAGAGTTTACAGTTTACGAAGGTGTGATTAATCGTAACATAATGCTTGATGTTATTGAGGGACTTATCGACAAGGGCATCGACTATATCGTCGTATCAGATAATTGGGAAGACACACCACTTTCTCAGCGAGTGAACCGTGCGGATAACATATACATGAAGCACAAGAACGCAGTTTACGTATCAATCCATTCTAACGCTGGCGGCGGATCTGGTTTCGAGATATTCACCTCTCCGGGTCAAACGAAGAGCGACAAGATAGCCAACGTGTTTTGTGAGACCTACCAGAAGCATTTTCCCACCATGAAATTCCGCGCCGACAAAGCTGATGGGGATGCCGACAAAGAAGCTGACTTTTACGTACTTCGCAAAACAGACTGCCCCGCCGTGTTGGTAGAAAACCTTTTCTTTGATAACTTGGAGGAAGCAAAATTTCTCATGAGTCCAGAAGGCCAAAAGGCTATCGCAGATTGTATAGTCGATTCGATTGTGTGCTGTGAGATGCTGAAACCGATATGAAACTAAAGGCGAGGCGCATGATATTTATGGTTTTGGCATTGTATGCTGTGAATGTTGGTGTGCCAGTTAGATTTTGGAGAATAACAACATTCGGCGTCAGTTCGCATTATCAAGTTCTAGCATGAAGCTCCTCACCGTCCTTATAGTCGCATTCCTTTTCTGTTCCTGTAGCCCTAATTTCTACTGTAAAAAGTGCCTCGACAGGGGCGGCATAAAGCCTGACACCATCTGGCAGACCGTCACCATAGAAAAGACCGTTCACGACACGGTAACCAACGAAGTAGAAAGGCTCCTGAAAGGCGATACGGTGACCCTGGTAACAACCAAATGGAAAATACGGGAGAGAGTCGATACGGTGACCAACACCGTTTACAGAGAGGTAGAATGCCCCGATAGGGACAAAGAGGTTCCGGCTACAATCGTAAACGAAATCAAAACCGGATACGGGATTTGGACGCTGATCGGTACGGGCGTCGGGGTGTTTTTACTGATGTGCGTGGTCGTCTACGTGGCCACTAGGCGTTAATTGAATCACCAGTGTTTATTTGTGATCGTATGCCCTCTATCTCCGCCCTCATTCCTATTATCTCAGACTTTGAGTACGACAACTCCTCCTTTTGCAATTGATTTTCCTTCCTCAGCCTCGCGTTCTCCTTCTCCAAGTCACGTAAGCGCTTGCGAAATTCTCTGTTCACCGGAAGAACTTCATGCTGGACGGCTATGCGGATCAGGCTGATGTCTTTCGCGTTGAGCGTCGGTTTGGTGCGCTTCATTGTTTCATGGTTAGCTCCAGCGTCTTGCTTTCACTCAGTATTTTGTAAACCTGACCTATTCCGATTTTGTCGATTACCTCGGAAGGAATCTCAACGTCGAACGAAAACGGCTGCATTTGGGAGCGTTGTTCTGGAGTTGAGGCATCGAACTCTGCTATAAAATTCGTTGCCTCAACAGGCAAGGCAATTTCAGGGTATCCAAATCGTCTAAGTTCCGAAAGGTAAACGTTGCCATGAATTTTATTGGCTACCACGATTTGCTTCTTATGGACGTGGGCAAACGGAAAAATCTCCCTAGTAGCGTACGAGAGCGCGCAATTAGTGGCTGTTGAAGTGTCTCCACTGATGCACATTTTGGTTTTTTCCAAAACTTCTTTAGTTACTTTGATTGTTATTTTCATATCTCTTTAGGGGGTTAGTGGTGAGTCTTCATGCTTCGGGAGGGCTACTACGTTGTTTCAATCTTACTATTACCTTCTTACGGCAGGAGTGTGACGTTATTTCGCCAGTCCTGCGGTTCTTGCACATTCGGGTAGGCGATCCGTGACGTATGTTGAATTCATTCTTACCCACAACTTCAAAAATATCCGTGGCGCGTCCTGACTTCGCGGCACTGGCCGGATAGAAATGGTCGCCTATTTCAAGGTCTCTCAAGTGAACGCCGCTCATTTTACGACCACAAGTTTACGGCCAAATTTTTCAATACATTTCAACTGCTCGTTTTTGATCCGTTTGTAGACCAAAGGAACGGATTTCCCAATATGGGCCGCATATTCGGCCACGGTCATTAGTTTCTGTGCCATGCCCGTAAATATATAAACCTTTCTACCAGACCGCCAAACGAAGGGTAAAAAAAGTATAAAACTTTCTATCCGGAAATTTGGTAGAATCGTTTATACTCCCTAATCTTGTTCAACAATCACCGCAGAGGCGGGAACTAAAACAGACAGAGATATGAACAGTCAATTTATCGGACTCCATTCAAACACAGTAGGGCCTTTGATGCGCACCTACAAGTTTTATTACCATCAAGAAGCCTTGAATTTTGTGAGGCTTTTTAGACTTCCATCACAGGAACACGTGTTCAAAATTGGTAAGCATGAATACATAGTGCGATTCTAGTATCATGAGAGGAAAGTACCATGTTGTGAAATTTTTGACCCGTGATGACGGGGAACCAGTCAAGCGTGATAAATGGCATTTTGTTTATGACGGCGGACCCGGACAAGCAACGTTGTGTACTTGTGAGTTTTTCGGACTTGGTGAAAGTGGAGCCGAGACGAAAAACAAATTCGGCTACATCACGTGCCCTGACTGCATTGCAAAAATAAAGTACTTCAAAAGCATTAACCCTTAAATAATCATGACCCCCGAACAACAGACAGGTAAGCACACGCCCGGAAAATGGATTGTAAGAGAAATAAGGGAGGCCGGATCGGGCACTTTACAAGGCCATTGGATAGGAGTGGAGGGCGACGACTACGCAATTTGCCTAACCGCTAATCCCAAAAATGCAGCAGCCAACGCCGCCCTGATCGCCTCCGCCCCCCAACTACTAGCCTTCAAAGAGTACGTACACAAACGTCTCGATGATGCGGGAATAGAAAAGAACCCTGACGGTGAGCATTCAAAACATGGATGTAGAATCGGCGATAGGTTGGACATTGTTTTGACTGATCTGGCAACAGAAAAAACACTCCGTCAAACCATGGCCAACGATGCTGAGTTCTGGATTGAAAAGCACAATCGCCTCGAATCAACCAACCAGCGTCTACGCGAAGCACTGGAGCGCATAAAGAACGACACTTTCTCGCATCAAGTGTGTATACAGATAGCCACCGCAGCCCTCAAACCCCAAGAGTGATGAAAGCTAAGAAATTCATTCTTCAACACCACGCCCGGCAGAAAGATGGATCGTACAAACTTGAAACGTACCCTGTTGCTGACGCATATCTTTATCCGACTCGTCGTGTTCGTAAGGGCCGCACAATCAAAGCGCACCTTGAGATAAGGACCACATTCACGACACTGCAATTCAGAAGTCAGGACTTGAAACGTTTAGCGAAAACAATTCTAAAATTCACACAAAGCGATGGAGAGTAAACAAACACCGGACTGGAGAGTCGAACATGCACCCAAAGGTTGGGGAAACACGGATGTTCTATACGATCATAACAACGAGGAAATTCTGAACACGAGACTTGCGCCTGACTTCGATACACTTAAATTCTTCGAAGCACAAGCGAAGCGCGTCAAAGACCTCGAAGCAGAGGTAGCCAGACTGAAAGAAGAACGCGACCGAGCGCAATTAGATGCAGCTCACGATCATGCTGATGTTTTGAAATTGCAATCCCAAGTAGCAGACCTACGGGAAGCGTTGAAGTGCGCAATGCCATTTGTTCCGCAAGATTACGAGTCATACGAACAGATCACCGCCGCCCTCGCCAAAGACCGAACCTAAATAATAGAAAATGGCAAAGAAAAAAAGGAAACTGTTCTGGGGTTATAAACCGGCTATGTTGTGTTATGCCCACTATTATGAGGGTGATCCTGTCCCTAAAGTAGGATGGGGCAACACCCCGAAAGAGGCGCGTGAAGACTATCTAAAAAAGAATCCCGATTATAACCCACTCGAATCATGACCTACGATGAACATTTGCAGATAGCCGCCTCCCTCCCTCCCTATACCATAAACTGTATAAACTGCGGGAACGACAAAGACTCGAAAGACTTCTCTGAAAGCGAGGACAAGTGCGACGACTGTTTCCACATGGAGCGGGAGGTCAAATTCCAGGAGGCCCTCAACGAGATGCCGGCGGGGTTCGTCTTAACTTTCAACCTTATGGTATCGAACTACTACCAGAAATTAGCGGACAAAAACAGCGCTGGAGAGAACGTTGTTTTGCTCAAAAAGTTTGCCCAAGAGGGTATGAAATACAAGCACGAAAAGTTAAATTCATAAACGCGCTTTTTATATGAGACGTAGAACAAAATGTTCGTGCAGTGGTTGTCAGAGTGCATGCACCAACAAGCCCGGATGGATGAAATTCGGAGATGAGATAAAGATGGCAAAACAGTTATGCATATCTATTCAGGAACTTTTTGACAAATATCTAATGGTGGACTTCTGGAATTCCGACGAAGATCATGAAGAGGATGTTTTCATTCTTTCACCAGCGGTTATAAGCGGAACGCCAGGGAAGGAGTTTCCATATAACCCGAGAGGCGTGTGCGTTTTCTATAAACGTGGATTGTGTGGCGTTCACAAGTCGTCGCCATTTGAGTGTCGTCATTATATTCACGGACTCGGCGACAAAGAAACTCACGCCAATCACCGCGAAGCGATGGAATCCTGGAACAACCCAAAAGCACAGAAAAGAATTGCTGAATTACTTGGAAGGAATCCGGTTGCAGCACAGGGAACATTTTTAGACATACTTTTTGCATAATGACAACGATACCCGTAACACTTTGGTACGATTACCCCGGACTCTGGTTTTGCACGACGCAAAATTACGACGCCTCATGCGAGGACGGCGAGACGTGGAGCGGTTCGCACATCGAAAACGGAAACACTCCCGAAGATGCCCTGCAGAACTATCGCGACTGGCTTGATGGCGAAGGCGAGAAAGATTTCATTCTCGAAGTCGAAGGCCCTACGGAGTCCTTAGAGATACACGCATGGTTAGTAAAGAGAGAACAAAAAACGAACGTATGAGCGACAACAATATCTTTGAGGAACTGGCTCACGAAGCACACATTAACTCTTACTACTGCGCGATCAATGACGCGGTAGACGTGCTGAAAGAAATGGGCATGACAGCAGGGAATACACTCGACTTCATCGAGAAGATGAAAGCAATGGCCGAAGTAAGGGAAGCAACTAGATTTATGTTAACGAAAGATTGAATCAGCCGACAGAGCTAGGATAACCAACGAAAAATATGAGCGAAACAAAACTAGACCCCGAATTTAGGTAAATCCTTTTCCCAAATCGCAGACTACATAGAAGCAAACTTATGAGCAAGCACGAAACACAAGAACTTACAATCCAGCAGCCAATTACTCCGGCGCAACTCCTGTCCCAAGCAATAGAAAAAGGGATGGGAGTCGCAGAGCTGGAAAAATTGATGGGCTTACAGGAAAGGTGGGAGGCTAACCAAGCGCGGAAAGCGTTCTTTCTGGCCTTCACAGAATTTCAGTCTGAACTGCCCGACCTGCGGAAAACGAAGGCCGTCAGGTTCAAGGATACCGACGTGAAGCCTCAATACCATTACGCCTCGCTAGGCGACATTACAAGGCAACTGAAAGACCTTCTGAAAAAGCACTCCCTTTCCTACCGTTGGGAGATTACGTCAACCAAAGAAGAAATAAAGGTCATCTGCCTAGTTTCCCATGCAGACGGACACACTGAGCGTACTGAAATGACTTCCGGCCCCGACCCGTCAGGTTCAAAGAACGGCATTCAGGCGCGAGGATCTGCGGTGCAATATCTGAAACGCTATACCCTTGAAGGGGCTTTAGGGCTCAGTACCACCGAGTCAGACCTCGACGGCCAGCAGCCCAACAGCGAGAGCGTGGACGACCTGCACAACGAGTACATGAGGGAGTACAACGAGCTTATCATTCTGGACAACTCCCTTGCCAGCCGCTACCATCCCGACAACTGGAAGGGAGAGCGCAACGCGGTGAACTACAAAAAGGCCATTGGCGACATTCGGAAAAAACTGTTTGACCTTCAACAAAAAGCGAAATGAGTTTCCTTGACGAAATCATAGATGGCGAGAAAGCCCACCTGCACGATTTGCAGGGCTCTGAGGCGTGGGATTTAATCCGGGTTGGCAGATTCACCTCCTCGGAAATGTACCGCCTGATGGGGCACGGATGGCGCGACATGACCCCTACTGAACTTGCGGCCAGACCCAAGAAGGGGAAGGGTAGCGCTACCAAGAGATTACCAGACTTTACCGTCCTGAGCAAAGAGGCTGACACCTACATAGACGAAAAGGTCGCCGAGGTGTTGACCGGCCAGCCCAAAAAACAGAGTTACGCCTACCCACTGGTTTACGGCAAAGAACAGGAGCCGGAAGCTGTGGAATTATTTCAGGAAAAAACAGGACTTGAATGTGAGGTGGTAGGATTCCAGACGTTCACCGATCATGCCGGCGGGAGCCCGGACCGGCTGGTCGGTGCGTCTGACGGGCTGGAAATAAAATCCCCCTGGCAGTCAACAAACCAACTGGATTACCTGCGCCTTGTTCACGTGAACGACATCCGCGACAACTACCCGCAATTTTACTGGCAGTGTGTTTCACTCTTACTGTTCACTGGTCGGGACCGTTGGCACTTCTGCACATTCGACCCGAGATTCAAAAACCCAAAGCACCGGTTAACTCATTTGATCTTTGAGAAGGAGAAATTGGAGGAGGATTTCAACAGGATAGTAACGGTAATCGAGTCGGCAGTAAGTCGGAAACTTCAACGCATAAACGCATTCGAGAAATGAAATTCCTTGTAAACTCCAAGTACTTCGCAGCCCAAATAAATACCGCGCTGAAAAATAAAGCCCTCGGAGTGGGTATTGAAAACGATGTGATAGTATTCTTCGGTGAGGGCGACCGTGTCGAGTGTCATGGTACGCTTTTGGAAACTTCCGAAGCAATCGACCTTGACCGTATCCAATGGTGGCGCGTTATGAAGTTCTGCCGGCGAATCCCGGAACAACCGTTGAAAATAAATATATCTTTAGGAAACATCGACGTCCACAACGTAATGCGTTTTCAGCCATGAAAGCCTCCAAACTGGAACGCATCAAAAAGCACCTTGAACGCGGTAGGACAATAACACCACTGCAAGCCCTGAGATTGTACGGGTCATTTCGCCTCGCTGACATTTGTTTCAAACTACGTCGTCGCGGCCTTAACGTTGTCTGTGAAATAGTCAGAACGAAAACGGCGACGTTCGGTAAATATTCAATCGCAAAAAGCTAAATTAGTTCAACAATAAACCCCTATCAATCATGAGTGACTACACTATTCACATCATTCTCTACTCACTTTGTGCGGCTTCAAGTTTAGTATTAATGATTACCGGTGATAGGAGACAACGATGGGCTAGGTTCAATTCACTTTGTGCGTGGGGATGTTGCCTCATGTTAGTTTATATGCTGATTCAAAAGCAGGAGTTGGTTGATTTGCTTTACGAACAAATTGAACTCATCAAATCGAAGTACGCATGAGCCGGACGAACCACGAACGCTGTCTGTATCTCCGTCCTGATTTCTTTTACCATGAGTCAAACAAATTCTGGCTAAAGGAGGACAAGAAGCCATTCCACACTCAGGAGAGTCGCGACTACTTCGAGAAGTGCAACGCAGAGCGCGCCAAGCGTCTGGAAAGAAATCTGAAATGAGGCCACGCATGAAAACAAAAGGCAAAACCCTCCACGCTCAATTGTGCGAGAACGTTGCCTTGTTGGAACATCGGGTAATGATGATACCACGCTATTGCGATCAGTCGTACCATTGGAACGGTCATAATCATTACACAATGGACATGATACCGCCAATCCAGCAGCAGATTGAAGAGACGAAAGCGGCGATTGCGGGTATTGAACAATGGAGAAAATCTAAACGAAAGAAAGCATGAAACTACTTAAAGCCAAAGTCCTCTTTTTCCGTTACGCCCAAGACAGGCCGATACACATATTTCTCTGTGGTGTTTTGTTCTGCGCCGGGGTGATGGCATTGATCCTGAGCTTGGTATGAACGCCGTGAAGTTGTTCCAGAAGTATTCTCAAGCTGAATTGACAGAGATGCAGTCCAAACTAATGAGCGATCCGGCTAATAGGAATCGAGATAAAAACAGTATTTTCATTTACAATGTAAACACGCGTAGGAAATTAAAAGAAATTGAATGGGCCATTTTTCACCATCTACAAGCAAAGAAGAGATAACTTTTCAGGACGCCCCCTCAGAACAGATAGAGAGGATCTACTACCAGCCTAAAGAGGCTGCGAAAGCGTTAGCGGTACGCCAAACAGCGTTAGTGTACTACAGTGATAAATTCGGCCTCAGGTTGCACCGTGGGCACCGTGGCGACAGAATGTACACGATCAGGGACATTGGACAAATCGCGATCATTCTCCGGCTGGTTAAACACCTCAATCCAAAAGCTGCGAAAGCAGTGTACAAAAGAGGGGACGCGGATCGGGTACTGGAGATACTGGAGCCTCAGATTGCGGAGCCTGTGGGGTACTTAATGAGGATGGGATGAGCGTACACAAGAAAGGCAGGGCGCGACAGCCGAGTAATCCTGTTCCCCAGGTAAAACTCAAACGTCTCATTAAGTTGATCGATAGGTTAAAGGACGGAGGGGTGACGTTGGAGCAGGCCCAGAGGATGCTACAACTCAGCCAAAGAAGTTGCTACAGATATTTTCAGTTAATCGAAGAGTGCGACCTGCCGCTTGAGAAAGATTTTAATGAGAAATATTTTCTTCCCCGATGATTTGCGTCATTGGAAATTTTCCTAGATTCGTCTATCGATTTCGCGGTTAACGTTCGCTAACGCGGATTTCGAACGGAGGGGTGGATATTGGAGGCCGGGAGTGATGGAGATTGCTCCCGGTTGCAAATCCCAGAAAGATTGCAGAGTCGCCAAGCGTCTCGGATCGAGTAAGGACACGTTCTTATAGATTGATCGAAAGGGGGTGTTTTACTCAGTGAGTAGCACCTCTAAAGCCAAAGGCCGAAAGGTCGGGCGAGAAAAAAAGAAACGACTTCGCCACGGAAGTCCGATTTCTCAGTATGTTCGTGGGGTTATCTCTTTCGAGAGTTACCAAAAAATGACTGGTGTGAAGGCCAGTAAAGGACTTTAAAAAAGTTAGTTCCAGACGGGGACGCACAGGCGCGGAGGTTAGGCTCCGGGCCAAAAACATTTTGGACAACTGGCAATGTCATTTGCCCGTTACTTGCGCGTAACGTATTTTTGTCACGGAACATTTCGAAGCCGTAAAGGTGGAAAAGGGGCGCAAACCTGAGTACATCCTTACGGCTTTTTACATTTTATGCCTTTATATCCATCTCGTACCGCTCGTAATTTTCCTATTACCGAGTTTGTAGACTTCTACAATAATTATTGCTCGATCCAGATTTCAAGTATATGCCTACCAAGGTGTATATGGATTGGAATAAACAACCCCGATCCTCAAATTATGGCGAAGGATGCCGAAAAATTAGGTATAGAAACCGATGAAACTGTAGGTTGGATTGATTACCCTCTACCGCCAGAGGTATCAATAAAAACCCGTATGCACCTGACACAAGAGCAGGTAAGGGAGTTGCTTCCAGTGCTTCAAAAGTTTGCCGAAACAGGGAAGATAGACTGATGGCTGTCGAGTCCCCATATTTTTCACACGATTATAATTCCAGGAACGACCCAAAGATGTTAAACCTCCGAATGAAGGAGGGCATGGAGGGTGTGGGCATTTATTGGTGTGTTGTGGAGTTACTGTACGAAGAGGGTGGTTACGCTATGCTTTCGGACTGCGAACGCATAGCGTTTGATCTCCGCGTAAAACTGGATCGAGTCAGAAGAGTGATTATAAACTACGAGCTTTTTCGGAACGATGGGACAAAATTTTGGAGCGAATCCTGTTTGCGTCGAATCGATCTGCGAAAGGAGAAAAGTGGTAAGGCTAGAGAAAGTGCCTTGGAAGGCTGGAAACGGCGTCGGATCGATGCGAACGCATTGCATCCGGAAAGCGAAGGCAATGCTATAAAAGAAAGGAAAGGAAAGAAAAGGAAAGAAAAGGAAAAGAAAGGAAATTCCGCTGACGCGGAAAACGCGGCCGAGCCGCTTGTGATGGTCTGGCCGTCCTTTGATGATTGGTGGGAAGCATACGGCAAAAAGGTTGATAGACCCAAGTGTGAAAAAAAATGGAAAAAAATTTCACAGGAGGCGCGCGAAAAAATCATGGACCACGTCCCGCGATACGTTGCCTCAACGCCGGAGGTCCGCTATCGGAAAAATCCCCTTACCTACCTTAACAGTGAATCTTGGAACAACGAAATAATTGAACATGGGAAACGAGATACAAAAACAGACAATCTCCGAAGCATTGCAGCGAGTATTGCAAACACCCTTAACACAAGCAATGGCGGCGGGTGACCTTGCGAAAGCAACCAGCTTGTTACCGCGAGACTTCCGTGAGGTATACGCGCAACCTAAAATATCCGAACAGGTTAGAGCCATTGGACGGCCAAAGGTACAGGCAATGATTCAGTTTCAACTTGGAATCCTCGCCTCACTGATGACGACCGGCGGGAATCTGAACGGGGTAATGACGGAGTTTATCGCCACGCAACTAATGGAAATGTTTCCACTGGAATCTATCGCGGACTTACGGCTATGTTTCGAGCGTGGAGCAATGGGCCGCTACGGGGAGATCCAACGCATGGACGGAATAACGATAGGTACCTGGATGGGGCAATACCTCGACGAAAAGTATGCGGAGTTAGAGGGTAAGATTATGGAGCGCAAACAAAAGGACGTAGGCAAAACTCCAGTTGAAGGACTAGAAGAAGTTTACCAGAAAATGCGAGACCAAAGCAAAAGCGATTACGACAAACGCCAACTTGCAAAAGACGAACTCTCGCGCATCTTCAAACGATACGGCCCTGTAGACATGAAGTCCATAGAAGAGAACAGAGACAAAGAACTGGAACAAAACCCCTGAGGATATGCTAACCGAGAAAGAACTGCTCCCGACGACAGACTACCGATTCTGCAACCATCACCACGTGCCCACAGAGAACCACAGCATAGTAGATTTCGGGAGTGGACATTTTGTAGCTAACAATGCAGCGATACCACTTCTTAAAGCCCTGAACGAATTGGGACTAATCACAAGGACTCACCACATAGACGAAAACGGCGGGTTTGTCTCGATTATTTTGGGCGACTCAATGACGGTGGAAATACGGACCGTGAATGAACGAGACGCAAGCAGGACGAAATTCAACGGCAAAAAGGAGGTTTTAATAGGGTGGAGAAATAAATCTCACTGACCGCTTGTGAAAGTACAATTAATGGCACTAAATTCGACCTATGAAAAAGAACTTCACCTTCCGCATAGAGGAGAGCGCGGTAAAGAACGCCAAGAAAGCCGCTAAGCAAAATAAACTATCGCTGAACAAGCAGGTAGAAAAGGCGCTGGCGGAAATAAAAACTCTTTAACCCCCACCAATAATGAAAATCAAAATTCAAATCAAACACCGCTGGACAGGCTCTGTTCTGTTCGAGTACGAATCTGAAAACAATACATTGCGCGAGACGCTGATAAAAGCCGTTAGTGGCGGTGCGGACCTTGGCGATGCGAACCTTGGCGATGCGGACCTTCGCGGTGCGGACCTTCGCGGTGCGAACCTTGGCGGTGCGAACCTTCGCGGTGCGGACCTTGGCGGTGCGGACCTTGGCGGTGCGAACCTTCGCGGTGCGGACCTTCGCGGTGCGGACCTTGGCGGTGCGTACCTTCGCGATGCGAACCTTGGCGATGCGTACCTTCGCGATGCGAACCTTGGCGATGCGAACCTTGGCGATGCGAACCTTCGCGATGCGAACCTTGGCGATGCGAACCTTCGCGGTGCGGACCTTCGCGGTGCGAACCTTGGCGGTGCGAACCTTCGCGGTGCGGACCTTGGCGGTGCGGACCTTGGCGGTGCGAACCTTCGCGGTGCGGACC
>Ga0105042_100007_pt1 | contig 40661 bp, 58 predicted proteins | sample LS_165metaG_FD_91487 | JGI IMG/M metagenome (GOLD analysis project Ga0105042, IMG submission 91487) | Switchgrass associated microbial communities from Austin, Texas, USA - LS_165 metaG | ecosystem: Host-associated > Plants > Phyllosphere > Phylloplane/Leaf | place: USA: Austin, Texas | collected... | reverse complement strand
TTCGGCGGGAAAGTGTTGGATTGGTCCTTCTGCCTGCCCCACCGTACGAGGTGGGGCGCCCGGCGCACGGCTAATCGAATCAATCGTCGCCGTGCACCTCACTATCACTACTCGCTGGCTGTTGTTCGTAGGGAGTCGACTGATGCCTGAGTTCACCTATGAGTACCACGCCACTGGGCGTGTGACTGTCGAGGCCGAGACTGAGAGCGAGGCCTACTACGAGGCCAGGGCTCAGGCCTGGACCGATATTGACATGGGCCTTTGCGACTTCTCGATGGTCGAGGTGAAGTGATGGCGTCCTCGCGCGTGAAACGCGCCCGTGAGAGTGAGGCGGCTGTAGCCGCCCTGCTCCGCGAGTTCGGTTGGGAGAACGCGGAGCGAGTCCCGGCCAACCGGCCGGGCGAGGACATCGTGAACGGGATCGCCGGGGCGCCGATCGAAGTGAAGAGCGCCGCAGAGTTCTCTCCGGTCGCCTTCTATCGCCAGGCGAAGAAGTACGCCAAGAACGGCGAAGCCGTTCCGTTCGTGGTTTACCGGCCCAACGGCGCCGGCGTAGAGACCGTTGGACAGTGGCTGGTTATCGCCAGCCTGGAGGACATGTTGAAGCTATTGAAGGCTGGCGGATATGCATCCGACGACCAATCCCGGTGATGGCCGTGAGCAGTGTGAGGTGTGCGGGAAGTATGTCTTCCCGGTCACGCACTCATGCAGTGGTGTGAGAGTGGCCGCCATGGACGGTGGTCCATCCTTTTGGCCGTATGGAATTGAGCGAGAGGCTGGATTGAAGTGAGCGCGGAGGCCCAGGAATCTAGGCCGGAGACGAAGGCCTATCGAAAGATGCTCGACGAATACGAGTCGCTTGAGCAAGCCGCCAAGAACCTGCGCCATTGCGCAGGGCGGCCAGCCTTTACTTTCGACGAGCCGGAAGAGTTCTGTCTCGCCCTGGCCGAGTGGCTTGAGTGGGAGGCCATCAAGGTCTACCCGAGCAACTACGCCGTGACGGTCGCACGGCGGTGGCTCGGCATCCCCGTTGAGAAGTCTCCGTGGGATGAAGCCTGACCTCCTGGCCACTTGGCTGGCCCTCGGATTCAACGAATCCGACTACGGCAAGGTTCGCTGCCCTTGCATCGATCATGAGGACCGCAATCCAAGTGCGGTCCTCTACGAAGACTACTGGCATTGTTTCGCCTGCGGGCGAGGCGGAGACGCATATGCATTGATTATGGAGAGCCGTGGAGTCAGGTTCAAAGAGGCGAAGGCTCTCGCCGAGCAGATGTTGGGAGGGGAGATAAAGATTGAACGAGGAAGTCGTCCAAGCCGGCGTAAGCCCAGAGGGAAGTGGACCCCACCAAGACTTCGACGTTGAGGAGTGGCGGAGTGTTGGTTGTGGCTACTGGGTGAGTAGTCACGGGCGCGTAATTGGCAAGGCTGGAAAGATCATGTGGCCCAAGCAAACCATGTGGGGTTACGCAAGTGTCTACTACCACTTCGGCAGTGGAAAGAGAAAGTGGAGACCAGTTCACCAATTGGTGGCCGAGGCCTTCTACGGGCCGCGGCCAAGCCCAGACCATCAGGTCTGCCATAAGGACGGCTGTCGCCTCAACAACCACGTAAGCAACCTCTCCTGGGGCACCAGGAGTGACAACATGCAAGATCGAATCAAGCATCAGACGGCGCGCGAGGAGAGAAGGAGCCCTCGTTGCATCCTGACTGCGGACCAGGTTCGGGAGATCCGGCGAAGAGAAGCTCCAGGAGTTGAGTATGCGCGCCGGTTCGGCGTGAAGCCAGCGACTATCTATGAAATTTGGCAGCGGAAGAATTGGGCGTGGCTAGATGACGGACTTCCCGAGGATGACGGCCGCGCAGCGTGAAGCGCTGGAGGCCGCGACTCGGAGGTTTGAGTCTGCCCTCCCGGGCAGCCCCGCAGAGCAACATCTCAAAGAGCGTGGCATTCCGCTGGATGTGGCACAGAAGTACCGACTTGGATACGTGGAGGATGACATTGGGGAGTACCTGGGAGCAGCAGGAAGACTGGCGATCCCGTTTGTTTCGCCGGGTGGCGTCGTGGCTATACGGTTCCGATGGCTTGAAGGCGCTTCTGGCGAGGACAAGAAGTACTGGCAGCCGGCGGGTACCGCCGTCCACCTGTTCAATGTGCAAAAACTCCATGACACTGGCGATCAAATCGCCATTACCGAAGGGGAGATCGACGCCCTGGTTCTGTCTGAGTTGTGCGGCATTCCTGCGGTCGCGATTGCAGGAACTAATGGATGGAAGCCGTACTTCCGACACCTCTTCTCGGACCTCGAAGTGATCATCGCCATGGACGGCGATGAGCCAGGCCGCAAGGCGGCCGAGAAGCTGAAGAAGCAGTTGCCGGATGCGCGAGTGGCGCATCTACCAAACGACCATGACGTGAACAGCTTGTACTTGCAAGAGGGCGCCAAAGGCGTCCGGAAAGCATTGGGAGTAGATGACGATGAGTGAGAAGTGGACCAGGGAAGACGTTCGCCGACTGGCGAAGAAGATCATCGATGGCTCCGGCCCTGAGCCGGAGTACTTGACCATTGCAGAGGTCGTCGGCGACTGGGCCGACGACAATGGTCTGACTTATGCAGAGGCCGACGAGCTGACCGAGCTCGTCGACGAGGCTATCGGCGACGCCGATGTGAAGGTGTCCTGGGATGACTGACGAGCGGGTGGAGCACGCTTGTTGTCGCAAGCGGACGCCGATCGAAGAGGCGTACCTTGACCTCGCCGGCCCTCGGCCGCGCGAGGTGGAAGATCCGGGCCAACACGAGTACGTACATTCGCGGTACACGCCCGCGAATGTGTGTGGCGAGTGTGGTCACCACATCAATGACAGGGTGCACGCAGTGATCTACCACTCCACGGAGGAGTTCTTGGAGTCGCTTGGTGCGACTCGGAAGTGCAGCCGTGAAGGCTGCGAGGAAGATCCTTCGCTGCACTTTCACACGGACGGAAGTGAGTATGACGACCCGGCCGTTAGGGTCGAGGTGGAGGCGATGTTCGATGAGTCGCCGCGGGCGGCTCTCCTCGACGAGGCCAAGGGCCTCGTGACTGGCGAGCGAAACAACCAGTACGGTGAGCCTCACCAGGACTTTAAGCGAACGGCGGAAGCCCTCACTGCGATGGGCTATCGCGGTCCAGGGGGCCGTGAGCTCAAGGCTCACGACGTGGCAATCCTGGTGGGAATGGTGAAGATATCCCGGCTGATGTGGCAGCCGGACAAGAGGGATTCCTGGGTCGATTGGGCGGGCTACGCCGCCTGTGGTTGGGACTGTGTTGTGGAGGAGCAGAAGTGACCTCGGTCAACGTGACGGTTCACGTCGAAGACAGTGAGCGGCACAAGGTTGGGTCGACTGTTGTCGACGTCCCATTGCGAAGCAAGACCCTGTTCGGCTGTGCCGTGACCCCGTATCCGGGGTCCGGCCGGACGTGGGCAGAGGAACTGCGCGAGCACGTCGCCGATTGCGGCGTGCCGCGGATCGTCCGCACCTACGACGGCGGACAGCCGTCGTCCTGGTCGACGCCGAGCTCGGCGTCGGGATCAAGGGCCCCTGTCGTTGCCAGCGGAGCCTGGCACTCCATCAAGCCAGATGTAGTCCAGATGGCTTCTGGTCAACTGGACGGATGGGCGAAGAGCTATGTCGAGTCCATCCCCAAGGATGGACTGCCGAAGCTCCTGACTCTGTTCCATGAGCCCGAGTCCAAGATCAAGTCTGGCCTGTTCACGGCCAGAGATTGGAAGCGGGCAGTGCACCGCTTCGGACGGATCGTGAGGCAAGTCAATCACCCGGACGTCAAGTTCGGTCCGATCTTCATGTCGAAGTTCACGCTCGGCACGGCCCCCTATCACGTGCCGGCGATCCTCGCCAGTGACTCCACAGATCTCTGGGAGATCTGCGACTTCGTTGGTTGGGATCCTTATAACGAAGCATCGAAGAGTGGTGACTATTCAAGGGACGTCGAGTACTACCTCGACGACCTGGTGAAGTTCACTAAGGCCGCTGGACTGCCGATGGCAGTCGGAGAGACTGGATCCGTCCCGGATCCTCGCTTCTCGAACGAGCGCCCCGAGTGGCTCACTCGATTCGCCGACTATGCCGAGGCGAATTCGTTCTTGGCTGCCCTGTACTTCGATTGCTACCTGACGAATCCGTGGCATCTGCGTCAGTTCCCCGATGGAAGTCGGGATCAGGAATCCATCAATGCCTGGTCCGAGGTTTACTCCAGGTGAATGGACGACGATGACTGGAATACCCTTGTCCACTTCTTGACATCTTATGGACTAAAGGTACTATTAGTAGATAAGGAGCACGGGGAGGTGCTCCTTAGAGTTCCACCCATTGCCGGGCACCACGAACCGGCGCACGAAGAGAAATGACAACTAAACATGCAATGGATGCAGGTTTGCACGTCATGTGACGTGCGGTGGGCCCCGTCATTGGGGCCCACTTGCTGGGTTTGCAATGGTCCCGGCCGCGACCTTACTAGTCGCGGCGGAGCCAAGATCAGCAACTCCCTTTGGGGTTTCGTTGGGCCGGCCACTTGGCCGATCAGGGAAGATCACCTCGAAGTCAATCTCCGCCTCATGGAGGCGAGATGAACGACGACCTGATCAAAGCCGCCTACGGCGAGTACTTCAAGAAGGTCATGGAGCACGAGTCAACGCTCCAGCGTCTCTTTCCCAGACCTCCCAGGAAGCCACTGACGTGGCGCCAGAAGCTTTCCGGGCGCATCTATCGCGCCCGCATGGCAATCGCCTCGAAGCTCGCAGGCTTCGACGTCGAGGATCGGGGCTGGTGACGATGCGCATAGGCTTTTGGGACCTGGAGACCGCCCCACATCTGGCAAATGTGTGGGGACTGTTCGACCAGAACATCTCGCTCGCACAGCTCAGGGAAGCGAGCGAGGTCATTTGCTTCGGCTGGATGTGGGAGGGAGACAGCCGAGCCAAGGTCTGGTCCGTGCACAAGCACGGCAAGGAGGCCATGCTTCAGAAAGCATGGGACCTCATGCACGAAGCTGACGCGGTGGTCAGCTGGAATGGCCAGTCGTTCGACACCAAGACCATGGCGAAGGAGTTCCTCCTCGCCGGCATGCCTCCTCCCTCGCCCACAAAAGAGATCGACTTGATGCGCGCTGCGAAGAAGCGCTTCAGGTTGGCGAGCAACAAGCTCGACTATGTGTCCCAGGCCCTTGGCCTGGAGGGCAAGGTGAAGCATGAAGGCTTCGAGCTCTGGCTCGCCTGCATGCAGGGGGACGACGCCGCCTGGCGTCGGATGTCCAACTACTGCCGCAAGGACGTAGAGCTTCTGGTGCCGCTCTTCGAGCGGCTGAAGCCCTGGATCCCAGGCATTGCCTCTCACGCCGCATTCCGCGGCGAGGATGTCTGCCCAGCCTGTGGCAGTGAGGACCTCCGGCCCCAAGGCCGGGCCTTCCTCCGCGCTGGGACGTATCAAAGATACGTGTGCGGCCAGTGCCGCAAATGGTCTAGGGGATCTCGTCGACTGGAGTCGACCTCGATTGTCGAGGTTTCGGCATGACTGGCGAGGAGTGGCGACCCGTCGAAGAGACGGGCGGATGGTACGAAGTATCAAGCCTCGGATCGGTCCGATCCTGGAGGGGTCGGTCCGGTCTCGGCCGATATCGCGGGACGGTTACTTCTCGACGCAAGGAGCCCCGCCCCTTGAAGCCCTCGTTCGGCAATAGATCTGGACATGCACGTGTCAGGCTGGTGCTGGAGGACGGCACCAAGGTGACCAGGTGTGTGCACTCTCTTGTCGCGGAAGCATTCATCGGCCAGAGGCCGACGGGACTTCAAGTCTGTCACTGGGACGGCGATCCGACCAACAATTGGGTTGGCAACCTCAGATATGACAGTGCGGCCGCCAATGCGGCCGACAGAGAGCGCCACGGCAATACTTGTCGAGGCGAGAAGAATGGCAATGCAAAGCTCGATAGAGGTGCGGCCAAGAAGATCAGATGGCTTCACAAGAACGGTATGCAGGCCAAGGACATCGCCGGACTATTTGGAGTCTGCCGGGAAACGGTTTACAGCATTGTTAACGGACTGAGGTGGGTGGAGTGACCGGCGACGAGATCCTCAAGATGTGCCGGCCAATCGTCTTGCAAGTTTCCAGGGGCTTGGCCTATCGGTTTCCCTCAGTTGATGTGGATGATTGTGAGCAGGCGGCGTGGGTTTGGTGCCTCCAGAACAAGCGCCGTCTGGCGGAGCTCCTGGAAAACCCTGGAGCCATGACCAGTTTTATGGCAGCCGACGTCAAGCGAGAGCTCTACAAGCTGGGCCATGGCCATGACCCCCACAGGATCTACACCAACTCGGAGATGAAGGCATTCCTGGGCCGGGTGCTCCACCCGGACTGGCGGGCACGTGTCGTGCCCGAGTGGGAGCCTGTAGCACAGCTACTGGAGGACGCCTACGGGCGTCTCTCCGACAAGGACCAGGAGGTCCTGGCTCTTCACTGCCGTGAAGAGATGAACCACACGGCCATCGGCAATGCACTTGGCGTCTCACGCCAAGCCGCGGAGCGGCGAGTGAACCGCGCAATGGCGCGTCTCCAGTCCGAGTTCGAGAGACCGGACCGGGAGGAAGAGGACGGTCACTGGAGTGACCGGAACGTCGGGACGAAGGTGTCCATGCGCAACGCGCATGCCCGGGCGGTCATTGCCAACCATCACAACGGAGACGAAGGAAGAGAGCCGAACCAAAGGCTCGGAGGAATGAGAAGGATCGATGAATAGCTGGATCGTTAGATTTCGAGACGGGGCCGAGATTTCCATCTCGGCGGAGACGATAGCCATTCTCCACGATAGGGGGTGGGTGGAGTTCTCAGGCCCAGGGGAGCAACTCAAGGGGCTGGTGAACTGCATCGAGATTGCGTCTATTGTGAAGGCCGAGGATGACTGAGACTGTGGTGGAAGAGAAGAGCGAGCTGACAGCCGTCAAGGAGGAGGTCGCCGCGCTGCGCGACCGAATCGAGTTTGACGGGACCCACGACCTGATCGTCGATGGGTCCGATGCCAGCCTGTTGGACCAGGCTGTCGACCTTCTCTCCGAGCTCGGAGAGCTCCGCGATAAGTACGGCAAGGCGCTCGATGCGCTCAAGATCGAGCGCGATAAGTCTGATGGGCTCCAGCATCAGCTGGAGCAGGAGCGTGCCAGCGCTCAGGCGCTGGCTGCCAAGTACAACGCCACCTTCAAGGGCCTTCAGCAGGTCGGGCTGGTGCTCGACCTGACCCAGGCAGAGCTGGAGCGACTGGGGTGAGCTACCACGAGTACGACGCCCATGAGGGCTATTCATCGCTCAAGATCGTCAGACGGGACGACGATGGCTCCACTGCCTCGACTCTCTTCGAAGAGTCCTACGAGGACGGCAGGGAACTTGAGGTCTATGTCGATGTTCTGGAGGAAGAGACTGACGGCCGGTTCAATACGGCCGCTGCCTTCCTCACGCGCGATGATGCTCGCGCACTGGTCGACTTCCTGAGTCGACTCTTCAAGTTCGATGTGTCACTTGACACGGACGACAGATGACATGCATGATGGTGCCAGGTCCGTTTCGGTCGGGCCTGGCTGGACGGAGGCGCGCATGGGCAGAGACGACCTGCTTCGGGCGCTGGTGCGCGCCTCTGGCCATGAGAGTATCGACGAGCTGGACGAGGCAAGCGCACGACAGCTCCACACCATGTCCACGTGGGGGCCGGCTGCCGTAGAGGCCCTCGTCCTGGCGATGGCACCTGGAAGCTCGTGCCAGCGCCTCCGGGAGGGGCTGGACAGCCCTTCCAGCCCTCTCCGGTCGCCCCACGCGGCTCGGTAGAGCCGCCCTGGAGCCGCCCCTCATAGCCACGTCTACACGGCTCCAGAAACAGAAAAAGGCCCCAGCCCTGATTTCCAGGGCTGGGGCTTCTGCTTGTCGTCAGTTGATGAAGTGCCTGCCGCACCTAGAGCACCGCGGTGCGGTGAGGCAGATCTTACATGCGTTCGGTGGTGGAGGTCGATCGTAGTCGATCTCACTGATGTACGGCTCGCCACAAATGGCGATCGCCGGACCTTTGTCCGGCCAACAGGAGAGGCACTTCCCATGGATGACGTCCGAGTCCATGGTGGACTCGTCGACGTCGACCAGATCGAGAGTCGCGGTCATGCGCGACTCCAGATCAGTCGGACAGCCCTCAGCCAGAGCCGTCCCTCCTTGCTCGTCCTGTGCCATCTCCTGGGCCTCTTCAGGCCCTTGTAGTGTTGGGGCCTAGACATCAGGCCACCAGGAACAGATGGGTGACCCAACCAACCCCAAGCGCGAAGAGCGAAATGAACACGCTCAGGAAGCAGCTCTCAAGGACGCCTCGCTCGGCGTCCTCCTGGCGAGGAACGATCGTCATCATTGTGACGATCGTCCCCAGTCCGATAGCAGCCACCACGCTCAGGCGTGGTGCGCCCAGCGTGGTCACGAACCAGTTCCAAAGGACCGACAGAACCCATCCGCGGAGGATGGAGAGTGGAATCGTGGCCAGTAGGCCACCAATGAACGCGCCCATCTCAGTCCTCCACTTCCGTGCTCTTCGGGATCTCCCGGAGGATCCTGGCGACGTCGTACAGGAGATCTGCCATCAGATCTCCGAGAGCGTCACGCGCTTCATGCGCGTGGCTGGCTGCCCTGTCCACGTACGTGGCGGCATCTTCGTAGTGTCGTTCACGAGGGGTCATCAGATGGTCCAATCCGGAACTTCGGGAAAGCACTCCGGGCAAAAGCCATTGCAGCCCGGATCGCAGACTGGACAGTCTGCGCACTTCTCAGTGACGCCGTACTCGGCGTCTTCCAGGCAGGTGCAGAAGTATCCCGACTTGCCGCATCCGCCCGGACAGGGCGATGCGAGTTCGATATCTAGCCTTTCGGCGAAATCACTCACCAATCCTCCTCAATCTCGCCGTTGTTTTCGGCGAAGTGTTCTCTACACCATTCGTTCCATCGCTCTGGCGAAGTCAAGAGCCAGAGCACTATACGCCCGAAGGCGAATGCGAGGCGGTTCATCCTGGCAGCCAATCAAGAACGGTGTCCTGCGCCGACCAGACTCCGGCGCAGAACTCATGCACGCAGCCCTCCGTGCGGAAGCACGGGGCGGCGTGGATAGCAATCTTGTCAGAGATCTGCTCTCGCGCCTCGTCGTACGCCTCGTTGCGAGCGTGAGCGAGCTCTTCCTCGAGCAAACTAAGAATCTCCTCGGCGAGATCCTGCCATTCGAAGGTCGGCAGCCCGTACCTTCGAAGGATCTCGTTCACCACTTCTTCTCGCTCAGTCATTCCGCCTCACGCCCTCTCTTGTACTCATTCTTCGCGATGTTCAGCAGCGTGCTAATGGCGTCGTCCAATACGACGCCTTCCGCGGTGACAACCGCCTTGTCGAGCAGTGCACGCTCGATACGCTCTTTCAGGGTCATTAGGCCGCCACAATCCTTTCAGCTTCACTTCTGGAAATAGAGTGACTATTGTCGGCTGGCACACCCAGCCGACGACGAATCTTGTCCACCAAACTGAAACCACACCCAGCTACGCTGGCGATGTCCTTGGTCGACCACTCCATGAGGGCCAACTGACGAATTACTTCGTCCCGTTCGAACTTATTCGTGATGAGGCCCTTTTCACCCTCGATGGTCCTCATCACGACAACCCAGTCAACATAACGAGGAGCTCGACCTCCGAGCTTCTCTGCCCTCTCCTTCTGCTTGCGACGCCACTCTTTCTGGTAGGCACGCTTCGTGGCCTGCTTCTCCTCCGCGGAGATGCGTGGTCTTCCCATGTCACACCTTCAATCCGCGGGCAAATGCCCAGCGCCTTACCAGCTGGGCAGCCTCCGGCCGTAGGGGCTCCAGCGCCCCTACGATGTCTCGGCAGGCCTTCACATAGGAGGTTATGGCGATCTCATTGAGGTCTATCGGCTTCTCCTGCGGAATATCCCTTAGACGCCGGTACGACGCCTTGGACATGCCGTTGATCCGCCCCTGCGCTTCTGGGCAAATGCACCCAAGGCTGTAGACGGCGTTCAGGGTGCAGTGATACTTGGCCGTGCACTCGGGCACAGAGGGCACGCACTGATAGTGCGTGCGTGCCCCACAGTGCTTGCACGGCGTGTGCTTTGCCATGTCAGCCGTCCGTCACCGCGGCCCAGAGGGCCGCCACGAACAGGACGAGGAACACCCAGCCCATCAGCCAGCCTCCTTCGGAGGAGTCCATCCCAGTTCCTTGAGAAACTGGAGGATCTTCTGTGCGTGACGGAGGTTGCTGTCTGCGGGAAGCGTCACAAGAAATCGGCCCAACGCCCTCTCCTCCGGCGTTGGGATCCATTGCTCTCGCTTCCTCATCAGAAAGGCACTTCCTCTTCGTCTGAAGGACGAGGGATGTACACGCCGCGCTTCTTGAGAGCGCGGAGGTATGCCTCCGCCTCTGCGCGATTCACATAAGGCGATACCTCCTGGATCGCCCTGACGTCCTCCTCGTCGACCTCTTCGGATTCCTTCTGAAGGCGCTCAGCCTCGTCAGCATCGGCCAGGAGACTGGCCGCTGCCTGCCGTGCCACGGCAGGAGTGAGAAACCCTCCGTGGAGGACCTTGACGACGTGCTCGCTTCCGGAGTTCACGACTGTCGTCGTGCCATTGGAGCTGTCACGCTCCACCACCCAGGCGTCTACGCCGGCCTCCTGGAGGAGGCCCCGAACGAAGTCGAGAACGTCGGCTCCGCCGACTTCGACTGTCGGGCTACCAGCCTCTCCGATCTCAAGGATCAGAGATCCCCAAGACTCCTTGGCCCTAAAGGCCCAGAACGCAGGTCCTTTCCGATACTCGTACATTCCAATTCCTATCCACTCGCCAGCTGGCGAGTCGTATCGATGATCAACTTCACATAGTCGGTCGAAGGCCTTGCCTTCTCCGCGGCCTTGTCTATCGCCTCTCGCACAAGCTTCTGAGTCACACCCAGAGCCTCTGCCAGAGCGCGTACGCGCTCCTTCTCCGAAGGGATGCACAGTGCCGCATTGACCGCGGCACGGAGTCTCACCTCTTCGAGGTATGGCGCCGGGTATGACGGCGCCAGCATGAGCCGCCCTCCAACGGGCCAGGAAGGCCCGTGAAGCTGGGCAGCCTTCCGGGCTGCCTCTATGGTGCTCCACGGGCCGTAGGACGCCACGGAGGCGTCCTGGCCAGTGCCCTGCTGGGCGAGTACGCACCATCCCTGCCGGGATGTGCGTTCTCTGTCCAGTGCCTCGATCAGCTCGCGAGCGAGCTCCGCGGCTTCCTCTGGGCTCTCCCCCGTTGGGTCGAGGAGAGCCACGAGGAGACGGACCTCGCCGACTTTAGGCGACACTCGCCGCCTCCAGGCCGGCTTCGTAGGCCTCTCGCCAAGTCAACCCGGTATCCTGGGCGTTCTGGGCTGCATAGAGCAAGGTGCACGTCTTATCGTCAATGTCGATCACGCCACGTGCAGCCAGGATTGGGACACAGGCGTAGGAGTTCAGTCCATCCGGACTGAGTTCGTCATCAGGCCTCTCGGCCGCCAGCATGTCGAGAGTGACGCTGAGCTTCGCCAGGGCGTGACCAACGATGCACGACGGCGTGCCGTCGCTCTCGAAATACCGGCAAACACCGCCCCACTCCGGATACACGTAGTTCTCGCCCTTCTCGGCGATTGCCTCTTCAATGAGGCGCTTCGCTTCATCGAACGAAAGCTCGATTGCCATTGTCCATTCCTTTCGTCTGTCTAGTGGACACAGAAAGGCTCGACCAAAGTCGAGCCCAACTGAATGCACTAGACAGGCCGAATGTGGACGACGTGAGCCGTGTTGATCAGACTCCCGTCGCCAGTCTCGATCCATGGGGCGCTGATCATCTTGTCCAGCACCTTCTCCGCTCGATGATCTTTGATCGACAAGTTCACCCTCTCTCCATTAGAGAGGGTGAGTGTGTAGCTAGCCATCCCTGAGCCTCCGATTCAGGTCGGCGACCAGATCGGTCGCCTGGTAGTGGGCGTAGAACCCTGGCAGGTTCTCGCCCTTCTCCATGTCCCGGACAGTCCAGGCGATGCCGGAATGTCTCGCCTCGAAGCGAGGCAGGATCTGCCGACGCCGAGAGTCCTCCTTGGCGTCCTCCTGGGCCTGTTCGTAGCCCTCCTGGACTCCATCGTCGCGGCCGTCCTCTCGGCCGCGTTCGAACGAGAATTCAGCCTCGTCGGAGATCCATTCTCCGACCAGATCTTGCACACGCTTGAACGCGTCACCGTCGCCCACAAGGGCGGCAAGCTCGTTCTTCTGGTCGTCAGTGAGGCTCATTCGAAGTCTCCCCTCAGGTCGTCCTGATAACGACCCCACTCCTCAGACGACATGTGGTCGTCCACGTCATCGTCATAGGCCCCCGCGTTCTCGCGGGCGGCCTTCAGGATCATTACGGCGTCCCAGTGGGAGACGCCGTACCGCTTCGCCGTCTCCTGGCGAAGCAGTATCAGGTCATGCGACTTGGGAACCAAGTCGGGATTGTTGTCCATGGCGATACGGAGCAATTGAGACAGGAACGTCTTGTCTCCCATCGCTCCATTGGTCCATGCATGGAACAGTTGTTCATCCGCCAGCATTGTCATTCTCCTTTGTCGACTGAATCACGACACGAAGAAGGCCCCGCCGTAGCGGGGCCTCAATCGAATCTGTTCAGGCGATAGTCACTCCTCTTCGGAGTCTGGTTCCCAGACCTCCGTCTTCAGTTCGAAGTGTCCGACCCAGTTTCCGTTGACATCTCGAACCCTGCCGGAGGTCTCCCCCTGAGAGATCCTCCGTGCCACATCCTGAAGAATGCGCGCGGTCTCATCGAGCCCTCCAATGGGCTCGAATGCGGCGTTGTCGGTATCGAATTCCAGTTTGAACATGATCGTTCTGTCCCTTCCTTGGTTCCTTCGGTCGTAGACCTCCGGTCACCGATTCGCCTTCGGCAGGAATCGGTAACTGTACGATCCAACCAATGGCCGATGCTAGTGATCGGCCAGAGGCAAGAGCGTCAGTCCTTCTCTCCCGGACAGAGATACGAGGCTGACCCGTAGTCCCCGTTGTCGTGATACCAAGCGAAGTCCGGGTCAGCTCGGAATATCTTCCGATTGCAGTGCTTGCAAGTCCCGAGGGACTCGGAGTCTGGGTTGATTGGTTCGTGTCGCTTGTCCACCGTAGTCTCCTTACGCTATGCCACTGAGTCTAGCGGCGATGGTTGCTCCGTTCACGGCTACCGCCATGGCTAGCGCGGTGTCCCGCGCCATCGGCTCCGCCTCGGTCACCGACTCGCGCCAGGCGGCGCAAGAGTCGGCAACGTAGCTGTCCAGGCGCTCCCTGAGCGCCGTGTACTCAGGACGGGCCACGAACGGCCCGTCCCATGCCTCCCAGATGTCCAGGAGGCCCCTACAGGCCTCCGGCCCCAAGACGTCCATGAGGACGTCCGCTGTGCGCTCTGGAGAGTCGTCAGGGCCGCCAGGAGCGGCCCACATCGTGTTTTCCATAGTCAGGGTCCTTCTTCTCCCAAGAAGGCCATCGATTCGCCTTCGGCAGGAATCGATAGCCCATCCCCTTTGTTGCACACGCCGACCATGCCTGTCGGCGTGATGGTGCGGACAGTCGGATTCGAACCGACAACAGGCCGGGTTTAAGCCGGCCCCCTCGTAGCCAGTTGGGGTATGTCCGCTGGCCTGCCCCAGTCCATGCGGTCCTGGGGCAGGTGTCTGTGGGAACAACTCAACGGTCGTTCGTAGCCACCCACGTATAGCCATACGGCAGGGGGCCGACTACGGCTGCCAATGCCTTGCTGAAGTCAACGCCGACGTGCTCTTCAGTCGGCTTGCCGGGGCTGGGTGCAACGAGTCGGTTGTCCCAGAATGCGGCGTAGCCCTTGCCGCTCGTATGCCGGCGGATGAAGCCGGGGTCGTCCGGAGTGTCGTAGAAGTGAACGGTCCACTCTTCGTACTCGTCATCCCTGACGAGTACTCCGATCTCCTTCTCCAGTGTGAAAGAATGGTTAGCCGCGTGGCTCTTGCCACGCATGTAGATTTTCTTGCGCTTCGCCATGTCTCCTCCTCCTTGGCTGAGTAGCCATGACCGGAGCCATGCGGGATGGCTCCGACCAAAGTCACTCAGACGCCTTGCAGATCCAAGATTCGAGCCTGCTGGGCTTCCGACGCGTGCGACGGCGCGTCGTCGGGGTGCTGGTAGTTCTGCTCCGCGTACTCGATCGCGTAGACGTCGCCCCAGTAGTCGCCCAGTTCCGTGTTCAGCTCGGCGTAGTTGTACGCGTGGCTGTAGAGCGCCCAGAAGTTCGTGCGCTCCTCTGCGCTCAGTTCGTCGATGCAGAATCCGTTGTATCCGTGCTTGCAGGTCATGGCCTTCTCCTCTGTCGTCGTAATGGCCAAGGCAAAGCCCACGCCTCACAGCGTGGGCATCACCCAAGTCACTCGACTGGCCGTTGGTTGCCTACGTTGTCCCATGCGGTGGGGAAGAACCCACCGCGCGACAGCCAGCCATCGAGGGCGATCGCCCCGTCGGCGATCGCATAGAGGCTGTCGATTTCATTGCGGAGGGCATCGCCCTCCAAGTCTCCCCAGTCCAAGCTCTCGCAGAGCTTGCGGATTTCGGCGAGTGTTGCGTCGGGGTCCATGATTTTGTCCTCACTATGAGGGCACGACTCTGATAGTCGTGCTGACATAGCAAGGGGCAGGCACTAGGCCTGCCCTGCCGTGATCAGTCCTGGCGCTTGGGCGCCATGCGAACGGAGAGGATCATCCGTTCGCCTTCCTCAGTCTCGATCCAGAGCTCGGATTCGTTCTCTCCGTGTTGCACGGAGTAGAACGCCGGTATGTCGAAGCTTTCCAGGACGTTGCTGACCTCGATGTCATCGCCATCGAGTAGCGCGTGTAGCGCTGCGGTCAGTTGATAGTGCATGTTCTCTGGCATGTCTGTCTCCCTGTCTTCGACAGGTCACCGACTCGCCTTTGGCAAGAGTCGGCAACCCATGATCAAAGAGGCCCAGCGGGTGTGCTGGGCCTCCATGACCATGCGGGAGCCTGTGACGTCTCGACGTCCAGGGGACCGGCCGTATCAGGTACTCGGGTTGTAGCCCTGGTGGGGTGACCCTTGGGTCCAACCACTCTGTGAGCTCTGCCGGCTGAGGCCGGTGGTGCGCTCCCTACCCCGGTCTGCCGGGGCGTTGACACCAGTAGAGCACCACTGACACCAGTCGTCTACTGGTGTCGGGAAAGATCTCACAGTGTGAGACAGAATTTCTGAAGGTGCAGGTCAGAGCCTGCCGGCCAGGTGGCCCAGGTGTGGGCCGGCAGGCTCCCTGCACGCGCTCTCGCGCGTGCGTGTGCGCACGTGCACGTGCGCATGTGCGTACGCGCTTGGGTGTGCGTACGCCTGTGGCCATGACCGAGTACACGAGTGTTTGCTCGTGTATGAGAGAGTGGCCTACCCCACGCACTTGCGTGCGTGGTACTACGCGCGTGCACGCGCGTGAGTGTGGGCGCTCGACACATACCCCATCGGGGGTATGTAGGAGAGTGGCCATTTCTACGTAGATAGTGCACTATCTACTCCAAAATGGGACAAAACACTCAACCGTGACGTCCACGACACGGTTGTATGTATGTACTCGTCCTCTCGGACGAGAACAAACATCCCAAAACGGGACAAAGCAGAGCTTTGACCCGCCCTTTTAAATCCCGCTCCTTCGTCGCGGGATGACTCCCTCCGAGAATTTCTGGCTAATTCTCTCCGGTCGAAAAGTACTACAACTTGGGATCCTCCACCGGAGGATCCTATTGCATGCACATGCATGCATCTCACATAGTGAGACAAAATGCAGGTCTCTGACCTGCGGTTTTGTCGAAAGTGTCCGGGTGGCAAAAATGCCACACGGATATATATATGCCCCTAGTAGTGAGGGCTCGTGGAGCGAGCCCGAACGGAGGGCGGCGACAGCCGCCCGGAGTGAGGGCGAGAAGAGCCCGAACCAGAAGAGCAGGACTTGGGGTCCTGCTCTGGAGAGAGCGAAGCGAACGGAAGAGCAACCAAGACCCCAAGTCGCGAGGCTCTGGGGAGCCTCGCTCCTTATTAGGGTTTGTGAGCTTTTTGGTTCTGGGAGACCCCTAACGGGGCTCCCCAAAGAAGTCCTGGTTCTCAGGTACTAACAGGCCGACAGTTGGTCGGCCGCAGACTTCCGCCGATTCTGGCTCCGGATGGAGCTCGGCGGAGAATACCGCGGGACGCGGCAGAGGTGCACCTCGGAGTACGCCGACATTCGCAGGCCGCTGCGAGTCGGCGATCAGTGAGAGGGTTCGAGCCCGCAGGGCCCTCTCCAAGCCAGGCGCCATGGGAGGCGCCACGGTCTCATAAGCCGTGGAGGCGAGGTTCGAATCCTCGGCGTGGCACGGGTCAATGGTGTAACTGGCAACACAACTCGCCACTGCTCGTCCTAGGCAACGAGCGACATGCCCGCCGTAGGGGCGGCGAGGAGCTGGAGGTTCAAGTCCTCCGTCCTAACCTCTTCAAACTCCAAGGAGATTCTTGACGACCGGTAAAGGGAACACCAGTACGCGCCGTGGGCGCACTGGTCCCGGTCGTAAGAAGCAGGGCACCACCCTCGACGTCAAGGCCGCCAAGGCTCGGGTCATCGAACTCCGAGCCGCCGGCTACACGGTCGAGGCGGCCATGAAGGACGTCGACCGTTCGGTCAAGACGTACGAGTACTGGCGTCGGAACGACGAGGCCTTCAAGGCCAACGTCGACCTGGCGAGGTCGACGAGGCAGATCGACAACTCGTCCAGGGACGAGAACCGTCGCAAGGCCCTCGACATGGGGTTCGAGGCCTGGCGACAGAAGTACCTCAACATCCCCACCTACTGGCATCAGCGCCAGTGGATCCAGCTCCTAGAGGGTGAGGAGCCGGAGGATCTCCATCCGGCTCAGACCTACATCGCGGCCAACCCTGGCCTCATCCTCATCAACACTCCGGTCTTCCACGCCAAGTCGACGACCATCACCGTCGACTATGTGACGTATCGGGTTTGCACGAACCCGAACGTCCGCATCGCGATCATCTCCAAGAACCAGACGAAGGCCAAGGAATTCCTGGGTGCGGTCAAGGACCGCCTCACCAAGCCGGCCTTCGCCGGGCTGATCAAAGACTTCGCCCCCGAGGGCGGCTTCAAGGAAGACGCCGAGACCTGGGCCGCCGACCGTTTCTATGTCGGCGAGGACCGCGACAGCGGTGACCCGAACCCTACAGTCCAGGCCCTCGGCCTGGGTGGCCAGATCTATGGTGCCCGTCTCGACCTGATCGTTCTCGACGACTGCATTACCGGCGAGAACGTGAACGAGTGGGAGAAGCAGCTCGCATGGTTGAACAAGGAAGTCTCGACCCGCCCAGGCCCTGACGGCCTGATCCTGGTCGTCGGGACGCGGCTGATGCCACACGACTTGTACGGCCAGCTCCTCAACCCGGAGAACTTCGGCGAGGACGAGTCGCCCTGGACCTACCTGGCCCAGCCGGCGATCCTCGAAGAGAAGACCGAGGAGAGCGACGGCAAGGTCTTGTGGCCTTACGCCACAATCCCCTGGGCTACCGGAGACACCAAGTTCTCCTTCTGCAAGGTCTGCCGCTACTACGAGCGGAAGACCGGCGAGAAGAAGGACTGTGCCAACGAGACCATCGAGATCGATGGTGTCACGCACTGGCCCAGGTGGGACAGGTTCCACCTGGAGTGGGGTCCGAAGCGCAAGCTCTCCAACCGGGAATGGCAGCTGGTGTTCCAGCAGCAGGCCATCCCGGAGGACAGCACCTTTCCCGAGTACGCGGTACGAGCCGCGGTGAACAAGCGGCGAGCCTCAGGCCTCACCGGAGGCCTGGACAACATCCCGGATGGCTGTTACTGGATCCTGTCGATGGACCCGGCGACGACTGGCGCTATCGGCGCCATTGTCTACGCCGTTGATCCGAAAACCATGATGAGGTACGTGGCCCAGGCGGCCAACCCGAGCCGACAGACGCCGGCTCAGCTGAAGAGCCTGATCAAACGTTGGTGCGTCGAGTTCCCCTCGATCCGAGAGGTCGTGGTGGAGAACACCGGCCTCAACACCTACTTCACCCAGGATGCAGAGCTTCGCTCCTGGATCGCGGCGAGAGGCATCCGGTTCACGCCGCACCAGACCGGCGGGAACAAATGGGATCCGTCCTGGGGTGTCGGATCCATGTCCACGCTTTTTGGAGCGTGGGACAAGGACGAGAAGGGGATGCGCTACATCGAGGGAACTCGTCGGGTCGAGTTCCCCAGACTGGAGCATCCAGCCCTGAACAACCTCGTAAAGCAGCTCCTCGTCTGGACTCCGGAGCTTGACCCCAAGAAGACTCCATGTGACCTGGTAATGGCCCTCTGGTTCGCCGAATGTGCGGCACTGAGGATCCTCAAACCGGGCTCCAGGACAACCGGAACTCATCAGAAGTCACGCTGGCTCTCACCGAACCTGAGGTCCAAGCAAGGAACGATCAGATTGGCCGAGGCAGACAATAGGATGATCGCTTGAGCGCGATGACGGCGAGGCAGATCGCCGAGCGCGTCGACGCCATGCGCACGCAGAACCTTGCGCGTGCGCGCGCTATTGATGCCATCAAGGCTGTCCGAGAGGGCCGTTGGGACGTTGTTGCTCCGGGCATGTTCCCGGAGGAGTGGGGCGGCCCGCTCGTCTCCAACATGATCGACGTCGCGGGCCGGGACTTCTCCGACAACCTCGGTCCCCTGCCGACTATCCAGTGCAAGTCGGCGAACATGACCTCGGACGCGGCGAAGAAGTTCGCCGACAAGCGGACGAAGATCGCCAAGTACTTCGTCGACTGCTCCAACCTCCAGGACCAACAGCACGACGCGGCGAACCGCTACTTCTCCTACGCCTTCTCGGCGTACTTCGTCGAACCGGACTTCGAAGAGAAGATGCCGAAGATCCGGGTCAGCAACAACCACAAGGCCTACTACATCCTCGACATGTGGGGACGCTTCACCAAGCAGTACGTCGAGGTGGTTCGAACCAGGGTCTCGCACCTCTGCCACGAGTTCCCGGAGGCCGAAGGCCGTCTGCGCAAGCTCCTGCCGTACGGCAAGGAGGACTGCGAGGTCGAGGTCGCCCACTGGTACGACGAGTACTGCCAGGTCATGCTTGTTCTCGAAGGAGCACTCGAACTCCTTCGAGTCCAGAACATCACCAAGCGGTGCCCGGTCAAGGTCGTCGAGCAGCCCAAGCTCGGCGAGGATCCTCGTGGGCACTTCGACGACGTAATCCCGATCCAGCTCGCCCGCGGCCTGATGAACCTCTACCTGATGGAGGCCACGGAGAAGTCGGTGAACGCCCAGCTGGTCGTTCCCGACGATGTTCAGGAGATCAACTACGGACCGGACGCGATTCTCCGGTCCGCCACTCCGGAGAAGATCGGTAAGGTTCCTCTCCCGATCCCGACCGGGATCTTCGGGAACATGCAGCTTCTGGAGCGAGAACAGCGGGTTGGTTCCCGTTACCCCGAGGGACGTACTGGCAACTTCGATGCCAGTATCATCACCGGCCAAGGCGTCGAGGCGCTCATGGGCGCCTTCAACGAAGGCATCAAGACCGCTCAGCAGATGTTCGCCCAGGGTCTTCAGGACGTTATCTCGATGTGCTTCGAGATGGACGAGAAGCTCTGGCCGGACCTTCGCAAGACCATCACCGGCGATGACTTCGGATCGCCGTATGAGGTGACGTACACGCCCTCGAAGGACATCAAGGGCGACTACTCGTGCAAGGTCACGTACGGCCTGACGGCCGGCCTGGACCCTAACCGCGCTCTGATCTTCGTTCTCCAGGGCCTTCAGGCCGGTCTGATCTCTCGGCGCACGGCACAGGAACAGATCCCGGTGGATGTCAACATCACCGAGGAAGAGAAGCAGATCGATATCGAGGCACTCCGCGGATCGCTGTCCGCGTCGATCGCCTCTCTCGCCCAGGCCATCCCCATGATGGCCTCTCAGGGCCAGGATCCGGCGGAGATCGTCCGCCAGATCACCGAGGTCACTCGACTTCGCCAGAAGGGCGAGTCGATCGAAGAGGCGGCATCCAAGGTCTTCATGCCGCCGGAGCCAGAGCCCGGTCCGACATCTGAGGGAGGACTTCCCCCAGAGACTGGACAGCCCACCCCTGGCGCCCCTGCGGGCGCGGGGGGCTTGGCTCCAAGCCGGGGCCCACAAGAGCTTCTGAGCATGCTCGCCGGAATGTCAGCCGGTGGACAACCGAGCCTGACCGCGAATGTTCAGAGGAAAATCCCGGCCTAGCCGGAACCATCCCCAGAGGAAGAAGTAAATGGCACTCAACAAGGATCACGGCGGCCAGGACACTGCCCGCCAGGCGCCTCCGATGGAGGCGCAGAACGGTGAAGAGGCTGGCACTGTCCAGGCTCCCCGTGGCGTGCGCCTGGACGGCTGGACCCCTGAGGGCCAGCCGGGCAACAAGAGCCGCCTGCATTGAGCGAAGAGCTCAACGACAACCCGTTCGACCTGACTGGTCAGGTTCAGACGGAGGGTTATCTGTCCGGCTACATCGCCGTAGTCAAGATCATCCGTGAGGACGGCTCGATGTATGTCGAGCTCGTCGCTCACGACATGAACAACTACGAATCGGTCGGCGCCCTGTTGGAGGTCACCGACAAGATTCGGGCCGCGAATGCGGCCATGCCTTGGGACGAAGAGGACGAGGACTAGTTGGCGCAGGACGGCAGGGGCGGATATAGACGTCCCAGTTCGCCGGCCCCGGTGAGTGGTCCCGGCGCCCTGTCGAAAAGGACAGACGGCGGAGCCGGTGACAGGAAGGCCCTCACTGGGGGTGGGAAGTACGGCGAGACTTCAGATCTCGCCCAGCTCCAGTCTGGTGCTCCCATGCAGTCGCAGGGGGGCGGCCCTGCCGCGCCCGAAGCTCCCGCTCCCAGCCCGTTCGTCGGGCTGTTCGACCAGGAATCGGATCGTCCAGACGAGCCGGTGACCTTCGGCGCCGACGCCGGAGACGGTCCCGGCCAGGAGATTCTCGGCCTGGACCAGGCCGACCCTGGAGATCTTCAGTACATCCTCCCCTACCTGCCAGCGCTCCAGGCGATGGCAGACAGTGGGCGTGGGTCGCCCACCACCAGAGCCTTCATCCGTAAGATCCGAGGGATGCTTTAGTGGGGTTCCTCGACTTCCTTGAGCGCAACCTCTCCATCATGGGTGGGGCGGTCAAGGCTGACATCGGCCTCGCGGTGGACCTCTCGGCCGCCAAGAGCCAGATGTACGCCGAAGGCGAGAAGGACGTCCTGGACAACTTCATGTCCAGGGAAACGGCCGAAGCCGCCCAGCAGGCTCCCACCCAGGCCATGAACGCCGGTCTAACGGCCATGAACTGGGGACTGGAACGGGTCAAGGAATACGGCTCCACGCCGTTCATCGCAGCGCGCCTGGCTCGGCGCGATGCAGTGATGGCGGGTAACGACCCTGGTGGGGTCGACGAGTGGCGACGTTTCTTCAACGGAGACTACTGGCGCCAGGCGTACGGCGAAGCACAGAACTCCGCTGGCGCTCGTGCCATCGCCGACATGGCGATGCAGTCCACGTTCAACATGGAAGGCTCGCAAGCGAGCAAGACCATGGAGCAGTTCGGAGTCAAGAACCGCTACGCGGTGACCGACGAGGAACTGAAGCGGATCCGTGGAGGATCCACGGCGTACAACGTGATGACCGGCACAGGCGACCTCCTCATCGACTTCAAGCTCGATCCGCTGGTCGCGGTCGGTAAGGGCGCCCAGCTCTTCCGCGGCGCCCAGCTCGCTCGCCCGATCAAGCCGGGCGAGGATGTCCTCAAGGCCATCACCGAAGAGCCGAAAGGGCTCGCGAAGCGAGGCCCTGGGAACCTGAAGTCCAGGACGGAATCCGTCCTCTCCTTCGTCCATGGCAAGTCGGCCGCCGAGATCTACTACGGCGTCGACGGCCTGAAGGAGTCCACCAACGGCATGGCCGTTGCCACGGCCCTGGCAAAGGCCGGCAAGAAGGACTCCCCCGAAGAGGCGCAGATGGTTCTGCGCATCGCCTACGGCGACTCTCGCGCAGTGGCCGAGATGGCCCAGCGCGACACGGAGATCGCAGATCTCCTCACCAAGGCCCGGATGGACGTGAATGACGTCCTGGAAGCCAACAAGTGGGAAGACATCGGGCCTGGCAAGGTGCGCTACTGGAACAGGCCCGAGATTCAGGCGAAGTACCAGGAGCGCCTGAAGAACGCGAAGGACTACGAGAAGACCCTCCGCGACGAGAAGGACTACCAGCAGTGGCTGCTGGAGAACGTGCGCGATACGGCTAAGACGCGCACGCTTCGAGTCACCGACCGCAGTCGGCTTGAAGCCGACAAGGTTTCGAACTCGGTCATCCAGAAGAACCTCTGGTCGATCCCGACCAGGATCTGGCACAACTTCACCACGCAGAAGCAGCAAGGCGTAGTCCAGCTGGACGCGCCCGATTCGGTGAACGAAGTCAGAGCCATGTTCGACAAGGTTCCGGATATGCATCCGGATATGCGTAACAAGCTCCTGTCGGAGTACATGACGGCTTCCAATCCCGGCGCCAAGCACGCCGCGGTCGAGCGTGCGAAGGCAGCCGTGCTCGCCCAGAAGGCGGCACAATACGGCTACACGCCGAAGGAAGCCGAGACGATCGTCAACACCTACCTCGCCGAGGATCGGCGCTGGTTCGGCCTGGCTGGCCAGCAGCGCTATTCGGCGGCCGTCGACGAGGCTGGTATGCCTCGCGACGTAGTGATCGACGACGATGGCGTAGCCAACGTCCTCCCCCAGTTTGAGACGCAGTTGGCGAACGAGGTTCCCACGCTCAACGTGAACCTCGTCGACCATGCGCTGAAGCGCAGCAAGAACACCTTCCAGGGCTTCGCAAAGTGGCTCGATGAGGTCGACAAGCTCGACCTCCATGGTGGCGCACGTGCGGTGCGCCAGATGGACAAGGCTCGCTGGGGCGTCAATGAGGCGAGCAAGGACCTCCAGTCCATCCTCACCAAGTGGTGGAAGGCCAGCGTCCTCTTCCGCCTTGGCTATCCCCTGAGGACGCTGACAGACGACCACCTTCGCATCAATGCGAAGCTGGGCAGTGCCGCCATGGCACTGGAGACTGAGCTTGGTTGGGCCGGGCTGAAGTCAGCCGGCCGAGGGATCACCTTCCAGAACTACCGCGAAGCCAGAACCCTTCAGCTCGCCGACAAGGAGCGAGCAGAGGAGATCGCCGAAGAGCTCGTCGAGCTCGAAGACACTCCCGACTTCGCCGCTAAGGTCGGCGAACTCCAGGACGAACTGGCCGAGGTCCAGGCTCGACTGAAGTCGGCCGATGAGATCGGCCTGAAGAAGACGTACCAGCCGCAAGTTGGCAAGCGGCTGGGTGAGGGTGAGTTCGAGTACCGTGGCGTTCGGGCCACGGATGCCTTCGGTGGCGCTGACGCAGACCTGCGTCGCGCACTGGCCAGCCAGGAGGGAATGCACTCCGACTGGCTGGAGGTGAGCGAGAAGCGTCGCTACAACCGTGCCGCCCGCTCCGGCGGTGGCGGCGTCCGGGTGGAGCCTGGAGAGCCCGGCCACACCGAGGCCTGGCTCCACGCGGTGAACAAGCAGCTTCGCCAGGATCGCCTGGCGGCGAAGTTCATCGAGGGATGGGATGAACAGCGGGTTCTGAACTGGCTTCGTCGCGACCCGGAGGGTCGCCAGTATGCCAAGCAGTTCCCGTTCCACGCGGGCGACAAGGAGCGTTGGGTCTCCAACGCGAAGGCGACCGTGGATCAGTACATCCCCGACGCCTCCTGGCGCGAGCTTCTGGGGAAGCGCCAGTTGCAGGACAAGGACATCAAGGACTACATCGCGCGTGGCGGGAAGCCACCCGCGGTGCACGGAAGTACTATCCAGGCCAACCTTGGCCAGGGCGCCTGGAGTCGCCAGGCCAACAACTTCCTCAACACGGCGTTCAAGTACCTCTCCGAAATTCCGTCGGATCGCCTCAGCAGACACCCGCTTTATGTGGCGCTTTACCGTCAGCGCCTGAAGCAGGAGATCGACTACATGCTGGCCGACCCGAACCGAGCCAAGCTCGGAAAGAAGGTCGACCACATCTACGAGGACGACCTCCAGCGGGCGTACAAGCTGGCTCACGCCGACGCCCTCAAGGGCGTCAAGAACACACTCTACGACGTCACGGCGCATTCCAATGCGGCTGACGCCCTGAGGTTCGTCAGCCCGTTCATGGGTGCCTGGCAAGAGACCCTAGGCCGCTGGTGGGGCTTGGCCAAGGAGAAGCCCCAGATCATTCAGTACTTCAACATGGCCTGGCAGATGCCGAACAAGACGGGCCTGGTCGTCGACAAGGACGGTAACCCTGTCGACGAGTCATCCGAGATCACCGACGACGAGTACCTTCGGATCCAACTGCCCGCCTGGGCGGGCGGGCCCACCACCAAGGACCCACTGCGCAAGCAGTGGACTCTCCAGGGAATGCAGTGGAGCATTCCCAAGTCGAGCTTCAATATCACCTTGCAAGGTGATCCGTGGTGGCTGCCTGGGGCAGGCCCCGTCCTGTCCATTCCGGTCGGGGAGATCGCGAAGCGATACCCGACCAAGGACAAGGCCGTTCAGGAGATCTACCACTTCTTCAACCCGTACGGCTACAAGGACGCGCTCCAGGCCGTGGAGCCCGCGACGCTGAAGCGGATCCAGTCGTACTTCGATGAGACGAAGGCTCGGGACTTCTCCTACTACACCGATCGCACGTACCGTGCGATGTATCTGGAGTGGGAGAAGGGCGGAAGGGTCGGCCCGGAGCCGACGATGGAAGAGGCCATTCAGAACGGAAAGTCTCTGTACTTCCTCCGAGTAATGAACAACTTCGTGTCGCCGTTCCCGGCTCAGCCGGCTTCGCCGTACCAGTTCTATCAGGACGCCTATAACGGACTGAAGCGTCAGGCGACCGCGGACGGTCGCAACCAGGACTGGGTTGACGACACGTTCATCCAGCAGTATGGCTGGGACTACTTCGCCTTTGTCCAGGGTTCTTCCCAGAACAACTTGGGAGCGCCAGCGACTGTCGAGGCGGTGAGCGCCTCGAAGCAGCGCAAGGACCTGATCGCCAAGTTCCCGGATCTGGCGCCGTACATCATCGGCGTCGACGGGAACGGCGAGTATGACGAGTGGGCGTACGCCTATCAGATGAGCCATGGATTCGTGCCCGGCTCATCGGAAACCCAGCGCGGGTTCAAGGATCCCGCGGAAAGCCAGAAGGCAGCCCAGCGCAAGGTGGGCTGGGAGCGGTACCTGAAGTTCCGCGACAAGCTCAATGCCATGGCTGTTGACCAGGGCCTGACCTCGTATCGGGAGAGTCCGGTGCTCGCCTTCATCAACAACCAGGCAGTGGGGATCCTGAAGGAGTCCAACGCCGCATGGCGTGAGGACTTCGAGGCTCGTGACGAGGGCTGGTTCCAGCGTCAGTTCGAGGCGACCGAGAAGGTCGCCTTCGACAAGAAGATGGACAACCAACCTGGCATCGAGGTCCTGCGGAAGTACGTCCAGACTCGCCAGCAGATCATGTCCGTCCTCCAGGCCCGCAAGGCGGCCGGCGGATCGGACGATCCGAGGGCGAAGTCGAATCGCGACCTCGCCTACATCTTCACCACTCTGGCCCAGAAGATGGCCGAGTCGAACACTTCGTTCGACGCCTCCTGGTACACACCCTTCCTCGAACGAGACCCTCTGATGCTTGACCTGACCGCAGTACCCGAGATTGGAGCGGCTGCCTAGTGTCCAAGCCAGCCGACGATCTGGACAAGCTGCTCAGCCCCGAGAACCTGGCTGCCATCCAGCAGTCTCTGGGTGTCAACCAGCAGAACATCAACTACCTCTGGATGCCCGTCACGACCAAGCGCCGGGCCAGGAAGTCGAACGCACAGCCTGGCTACGCGCCAGGGACTGTGCCCCAGATCGAGACGGTCAAGACTGGCGGTGGTGAAACCAACGCTGACGAGGTAAAGGCGTGGGTGTACAACCCCGCCCAGCAGGCGGCGATCCTCGCGTACCTGACGTCGCGAGGAATCACCATCGACTCCTTCGACCAGATGGAGAAGATCTGGATGGATGCCGTCGATCGCGCGACGGCGGCCTACATGAGCACCGGTGGACAGCTCAAGAGGACCCCCTGGGACATGATTGACCTCGTTGCTCCGTCGCTGAGCAAGGAAGACGACAAAGCCTTCCCCTGGAAGGGGAAGCGATTCTCCGAGGTCACTCGGACCGAGAACGTTGCGGAGATGGGCCCGGAGACTGCTCGGACCATTCTTCGCCAGGCTCTCCAGCAGGCGTTGGGGCGTGACCCCAACGAGGAAGAGATCGAGGACTTCGCCTCCAGGGCGAACTACATCGTCTCCTCCAACCCGCAGATCTCCGAGACCGAAGCCCAGTACGAATGGGACCCGAACCTCAACGGTCCGGGTGAAGGCGGCTACAAGCAGGTCGGGTCCAAGACCCGGCAGGTCGGCAAGTCTGCCGAGGAAGTCCAGTCGATGGTCCAGTCCAAGGCCGAGGAGATGGGCAAGGAGAACCCCGAGTACGGGGAGATCCAGGCCAGCACCAACCTGGCCAACTGGCTGTTTGAAGCGATCTCCAGTCCGGTGGATTAGTGGCTAGGCGTACTTCCGAGAAGCGCTGGACTACTGAGCAGATTCGAAATGCTCAGATCATCGCCCAAGTGGGGCGATCCTTGGGTGCCTCTGACCGGGACATCCTGATCGCACTCATGACTGGTTTCCAGGAGAGCGGTCTGAGGAACCTCAACTACGGCGATCGGGACTCGATCGGCATCTTCCAGCAGAGGAACGCCTGGGGATCCAGGGCCGCAAGGCTGGATCCCGCACAGTCGGCCAGGATGTTCTTCCTGGGCGGACGTGGAGGCCAGCGAGGCCTCCTGGACTTCCGCCAGCGGAACGACTGGGAGCTCTGGCGAGCAGCCCAGAAGGTTCAGGTGAGTGCCTTCCCTCGCGCGTACGCGAAGTGGGAAGGGTCAGCGAGAGGTCTCCTCTCGCAACTGGGCGGACGGTACTCCGCCCCGGTTTCCAACGCCAAGCTGGGCAACCAGCTCGACGAGATCGACCAGAACCGATTCGACTGGGTGAAGAACTTCTGGACTCAACCCCAGTCCGAGCCGGCGGATACCGCCGGACTGATTTCCGCGATGGACAAGCTCCTCGACGACGGGATCGACGAGGAGATCGACACTCCTGGCATCGAGTCGGTGAAAGCTCCTGGCACTGAGGCGCTTGACTCCCAGGCTCTGGAGACTCCCCAGTTCGAAGTCCCCGAACTGGGTGACATTCAGCAGTTCATGAAGTCCCAGGGGACTCAGGGTGGACGGGCTTCTGGGGTCAGAAGCCAGGTCATCAACATCGCCAAAAGCTTCATCGGCCGCCCGTATGTGTTCGGGGCGGCAGGCCCGAGTGCCTTCGACTGTAGCGGCCTGCTCCAGTACGCGTTCAGGCAGGCCGGAGTGAACATCCCCCGCCTGGCCTATCAACAGGCCAGGAACGGGCAGCAGACCTCCATCAACAGTCTCCGTCCCGGAGACATGGTGTTCTGGGGCAACAGCAGACGCACCCAAGGGAACCACATCGCCCTCTGGCTGGGCGATGGGTTGATCCTCGAAGCACCTCGCCCCGGACTCTCGGTCCGGATCCGGCGACTCGGCAAAGGCGATTACGACGACAAAGCTATCGGCATAAGGCTGGACTACTAACTTGGCAAAGATCGACTGGAATGAGTTCGAGGCCACCTACGGGTGGGCCAAGGCCGTTCTCACGTCCAACTCTGAGCTCAAGCGTCTGGCTGAGCGCGCGGTGAAAGAGGGCTGGACGTCAGCCCGATTCATCGCTGGCGTTCGCGGCACCAAGTGGTACCGCTCTCGCCCCGAGAGCGCTCGTGAGGCGATCGTCCTCCAGAAGACAGACCCAGGCGAGTACAACCGTCGACTGTCGTCGATGAAGTACCACATCCAGAACCTCTACAAGCAGATGGCCGGCGGAGCCAAGATGCAGTCCAAGTGGCTGCAAACGGCAGCCACACAGGCCCTGATGATGGGGTGGACGGACGAGGAGCTTCGCTACACCATCGGCCGTGCCACCGGCTATGGACGCCTCCTGGCGTCCGACCAGCTCGGCGGGGAAGCCGGTCAGATCGAGGACTTCATCAGGAAGTCCGCGGCTGACTACGGCATCAAGGTCTCCGACTCCTGGATCGCCGGCCGCCTGAAAGCGGCCATGATGGACCACACTGACCAGGATGGAATCCTGGAGAACATCAAGCACATGAGTAAGGCTCAGTACCGCTTGTTCTCCGACGACATCGATCGTGGTGTCACGATCCGGGAGATCGCCGAGCCATACATCGATTCGATGGCTCGGATCCTTGAGGTCAACCCTCAACAGGTTGACCTGTTCGATCCTCACATCCGCAACGCTCTTACGAAGTGGGATACGGACAAGGGAAAGCCCGTCCCAAAGACCATCGGTGACTTTGAGAATGACCTTCGCCAGGATCCCCGCTGGATGAAAACTAGGAACGCCGAAGAGCAGATCATGGGCATCGGTAGGAACTTGCTCGCCAAGTTCGGGTTGGTGATGGACTGATGGTCCAGGCGCCCTCTGACGGCTACAAGCCGCGCGACTACGACAAGCCCTGGATGGGCCCGTACTACTTCGGCACGGGTGGGCAGTGGCCCACGCCGAGCCAGTCGAAGCCCTGGATTCCCAGTCAGCAGACTGGGAGCGTCAACACGAGCGTCCTGAGGAACCTCTCAGGCGACGCTCGCAACGTCGCCACGGCTCTGATCCAGCTGTTCCAGCAGTTCGGCCTGGGCTCGCTCGCGAGCCAGATCATCAACATGGCGAAGCAGGGGCTATCCGAGGACAGCATCTACCTGGAGCTCCAGCAGACCAAGGAGTGGAAGGCCCGCTTCGCGGGCAACTACGACCGTGAGCGTGCCGGCCTGGGCATGCTCAGCCCCTCGGAGTACCTGGCTACGGAGAGGGCCTATGCGGCCGTACTCCAGCAGTACGGCCTCCCCAAGGGCTTCTGGGACGATCCCAGTGACTTCTCCAAGTGGATCGGGCGGAACGTCTCTCCCGGCGAGATCGAGTCTCGTGCTCGCATCGTCAGCGGTTGGATCAACAGCGCTGACACTGCCCTCGCGAAGACCCTTCGCGACACGTTCGGGTACTCGAATGGCGATCTGGTCGCCATGTCTCTCGACCCAAGCAGGGCGCTCCCATTGCTGGAGCGAACGCAGCGAGCCATCTCCGCGGCCACGGCCGCGACCCGTCAGGGACTGACGGCTGACCGAGGCTACGCCGAGCACCTGGCCGACCTGGGTGTCACCCAGGAGCAGGCCGAGCAAGGCTACGGCATGATCGCCGAGAACCTTGAGCCCCTCACCGAGCTCGGCGATATCTATGGCATCACCTATTCGCAGCGCGACCTCGAACAGGATGTGTTCGAGCAGATTGGCGCTGCGAAGGATAAGCGCAAGAAGCTTGCCTCTCAGGAGCGAGCCGCATTCGGCGGCTCCTCGCGCGGCACTACTGGACGCGCATCAACCGATTACAGTTACTAGGAAGGAACCACTTGCTCATCAAGGCGGACTCCAACAAGTACGTCAACTCGGAGCGAATGCTTTGGGTTAAGGTTTCTGGATCCACCGTCACCATCGACGACGCCGCTACTAGAGCGTTTCCGAGTGCCGCAGATGCACTCGCATTTGCCGAGTCCATTACTGGCACGCCCGACTGGGTTAAGTGTCAGTCGAGCAACGATTGGCTCAAGAAGGACCGAATTCGGCGTGTCGGGTGGGACGGAAGCAACAATGTCTCCGCTGAACTAGAGGGGTATTCGCTTGCCCTCCCAGGGCTGGCTTCGGGCATCACGACCTCCTCCGCTTTTGAAGAGTACGTCGAAGATCTTTTCGTCGACTAACTGCCGACAGGAGTGAACGGTTCTAGGCCGGGTTCGATTCCCGGCCACTCCACCCAGAGCGAGACCGACCAGCCCTCGCCTGCGAATGAGTCTGGTAGTTGAAGCCGCACCGCCTACCTCCGGGCCTTGCGTGGTCAACGAGTCCTTTTGACTGAATTGGAGTGAAGTATGTCCGAGTACGACTTTGAAGACGAAGAGTTTGAGGGTGGCAATGGCGGGGAAGACCGCCTGCCCGAACCCGCTCGTAAGCGTCTTCGGGAGCTTGAGAAGGAACTCAAGCAACTGAAGAAGGACCGCGAAGCGGAGCAGAAGGCCCTCAACGAATTCCGTCTTCGGGACGTTCTCACCGAGCGTGGTATCGAAGACAAAAGGATCAGCCGCTTTCTGGCGGCCGATGGTATCGACCTTGCTGATAAGTCGGCGGTCGACACTTGGCTGAATGAGAACGGCGACCTCTTCGGATATCAGGCTCAAGAGCCGGAAGTTACCGAAGAGCAGCAGGCAGTCCAAAACGACTACCAGCGCATGCAAAGGGTCGAGAGTGCTTCTCGACAGTCTAATGGTCGCGAAGATGAACTTCGCGCCAAGATGGAGAAGTTCGAAGATCCGAAGGAGCTTGCGGCTTTCCTCAGAGCAAACGGACTAAGTTGACAGAAAAGGAAAGCCTTAAATGGTTATGAATACCGCAGGTGGTGCTGGAGGTTCCAGCAACGCCTTTGGTACCGCTACGATCAAGACTGCCTGGGATCAGTTTTTCCGGATGGCTCTCCGCCACCGGCCTCTGTTCCGAGAGAGTCTTGTAGACGTTCGGCCGGCAGACGTTACGTCGCCTGGCCAGACCGTCACCCTGTTCAAGCACAAGGACATCGCGCCTGGCGTGGATGATCCGTCGAACGCGGCGAACATCCTGGGCGACTTCGTTGACCCGACGCCGGTGACCTTCAACACTCCGGACACGGTGAACGTCACCGTGAACGAGTATGGTCGCGAACTGATCCACTCGAAGCTCCTGCGTGAGACCTCGCTGGCCAATGTGATGCAGTACCAGGCCGAGCAGGTCGCCTACAACATGGAGAACGAGCTGGACCGGTACGTCCGGTTCGTCGCCAAGGGTGGCACGAACGTGCGTTACTCCTCGGACGGCGCAGGCCTTCCGGACAACGCGACCAATGCGTTGGAGTACACGGACAAGATTACGTCGGATGACATCCGTTCGGTTGTCGCCGACCTGGAGACGGCGGCTGTAGCGCCGAAGCGCGATGAGTTCTACGTGTGCTACATCCACCCGCACGTCGCTATGGACCTGCGCCGGGAGACTGGCTCGCTGGGCTGGCGCGACCCGCACACCTACTCTGCTCCGAACCTGATCTGGAAGGGTGAGGTCGGCGTCTACGAGCGCTGCATCTTCGTCCAGACCGGCCGGGCCTACGCGGCCCAGGACGGCGCTGCCACCGGTGGCGCGAGTGGCGGAGTGGCATATGTCTACCGCACCCTGATCGTGGGTCGTGAGGCCCTCGTCGAGGCCACGGCTGTTGAGCCGGGCCTGGTCTACACCGAGAAGGTTGGCCAGGACTTCTTCAACCGCCAGTACGCCCTGGGCTGGTATGGCATTCTCGGCTGGGCGCGGTTCCGCGAGGAAGCGCTGCGCCGGATCGAGTCTGGCTCGTCCAAGGACGGCGCTGGCATCGCTGCGGGCGGGAACTGATCAGTCAGGGCCATGCCCAAACTGACGCCTCCCTATGAGATGACCGGAACGTATGGTGACGGCGTTGTCCGTCACCAACGTTCCGACCTCCTGAACTACTTCACGTATCCAGAAGGTCGAGCGATCGTCAAGCGCAATGGCGCTTGGGAGCTCACGCCTGTGGCCGACCCCGACACGGACACCGAGATATTCCTCGGTGGATATGGCGGCCACACCATCACAGACGCCAAGGCGGCCGAGCTCACGGCCGCCGGATTTGGTGCATACATAAGTCCAGATGAGTCAACACCCGTTCCGACTGATCCCGATGGATTCGGCGAGGGCGGCTTCGGCGAAGGTGGATTTGGAGACTAGTGGCCTACACGCCAATCACTGAAGGTGCAACCAACTGGGACGACCCAGTTAATGCTGCCTTCACCGACCACGACACCAGGATTACGGCCGCACAGGCGACCGCGGACCTGGCCCTGTCGACGGCAGGCACGGCGCCTGCCAGGCCACTGTTCGGAGCGCTGGACTCCTCGTCCAGCAAGGTCATCTGGGGCGGCACAGCCGCCACGGCTATGCCGACACCAGTGATGGTGGTGGAGTCAACCTCAACGACACCAGCGACCCGGTGATCGGCAGCCAGAGCATTACTCTGGCAACGATCGGCACCGGCGTCAAGTGCGCCGCCTCCATCTTCGGTGGACCGACGATGGATATGCGGGACAAGATCCCAGCCATCTGGCTTCGGGTAACTGGACAGGCCAACGTCCTGGACTTCAAGTTCTGGATCGGTTCTGGTGGACTAGCCAACGGATACCGTTGGCAACTGAAGGAGAACCCGGCCGCATGGCCCTTCCTGCGGGAAGGGCAGTGGGTGAGGATCACACTTCCCATCGGGAAGGCAACCGTTCTCGGAACGCCCGATCCTCGGGTGTTCACCGACGTCCAGCTGGACGTCTACGACAACTCCGCCGGTGCGGTCACCGTTGGCTACGGTGGCCTGGAGTTCATCCCGCGCGGGCAGGCGCCCGTCATCTCTCTGACGTTCGATGACAACCTGCTCAGCCAATACACCACCGCCAAGCCGTACCTCGACAAGTACGGCTACAAGGGCACCCTGTATCCCATCTCGGGGATCCTGAAGGATCCCGCCAACCCCGCCTACACGAACTACTTCAAGCTCGCAGAGCTGAAGAAGTTCCAGAACCAAGGCTGGGAGGTCGGCGTACATGCCGACTCTGTGGCGCTCCACAACCAGACTGTGAGTCAGGGTGGCACTGGAGCCAACGGCTACACGGCCTACGCATCGGCCGCGCAGCTGGCCGACATGCGTGAGGCTAAGCAGTACCTGATCGGCCAGGGCTTCCTTGGCACGGATCACTTCGCCTGGCCGCAAGGCGCTTACGACGAGGCGGCCAGAACCAATGCTAACCAGCTGTTCACGTCAGCCAGGGGGCTGACCAACCCAACCTGGGAGTCAACCCCGGTCGGCGACCGGCTCAACATCCGGTGCATTGGTCCCACCAACGTCACGTCGCTGGCGACGATGACGGGTGCGGTGGACCAGGCCATCGCTGGAAACGAATGGCTGGTCTTCTGCTTCCACTCCATCGTGACCACACCGGCCACTCCCCAGGAAGTGGCTACGGCGGACTTCCAGGCGCTGGTTGACTACATCGCCTCCAAGGGCGTAGCGGTCAGGACTGTCGGCGAGGTTATGTCTCGCCGAGGTGGACTGGAGTACGGGAAGGTTGTCAACCTTCGGGATGGCTCCACGCAGTTCCTGCGCGTGAACATACCCGACGACGCACTGTCGTCAAGCGGTCCAGACCGACTGGCCTTCTGGTTCGGGGACAACACCCGAACCTTTGCCCTCAACGAGTACGGCGAGGGACGTGCTCGCCCTGGCAAGCAGGGCAACGTGGCCTTCAGGGTTCTCGGTTGGGGAGCCGGCGGAGGCTCCTCTGGTGATGTCTTCCAGGTCACCAATGGAGCGAACAGTCTTGTTCGATTCCGGGTCAGTGAGACCGACGCTGAAAGCGTCGTGCCTTTCAAGCACACGAGCAACTACGAGACCTTCAATGGGATCCGGTTCTACGTCGACGACGCGGATCCCGATGCCAGCGCTCCCAACGGGAGCGTCTGGATTGATACAACCAACGGCGTTATCAAGAGACGAACTGGCGGTGCCTGGGTCTAGTGAGCAGTAACCCCGATGCCCTGGTCAAGTTCTGGCAGGAAGCCAGCAAGGCCATCGGTAGCGATCTTCTACTTGGCGGCATCTATGCCGACAAGCGCGGCTACCACAACCGCCGCGACAATCTCCCGTCGACCGACTATTCGGTCAAGCTGGCCGCGGACAAGCGCGGTCCAGCCGACAAAGCCAGTGCCATTGACCTGACCTTCAAGACCGCCCAGAAGAGCGACTTCCGGAACATCGCCAAGTACAGCACTCGTCTGTACAACGGGATGAAGAACAGGGATAAGCGCCTGTTCTGGCGGGGCGACACGAATCGCCCCGTGATTCGGGAGTTCTTCGGGAACATCGATCTCGATCGTGACGTCGAGGGCTGGACGTTCAGCAACAGCAAGACCGGCAAGGCCGGGCCGGCGAGCTCTGACAGCTCGCACCTGTGGCACATCCACATCTCTTTTCACCGCGAGTTCTGTGACAACTGGGAGGCCGCCTCTGGCGTCCTCGACGTACTACTCGGACGACCCATTGAGGATGAAGACGAAGTGACTCCGCAAGACAAGAAGGACATCGCCAAGCTGGTCATCGACGGCCTGCTGGCGTCGCAGCTGGATCCGGGCGACTTCGCCGAGCGGATCGGTGGGTGGGACGACGAGACCAAGCTGTCGTATGGCGGACTGCTTGTCGGCTCCAACGCCTGGCCGAAGCAGGTGGACCGCAAGGTGGATGCCCTGGCAAGGGCCGTTGCCGCCCTGGCGGACGGCATGTCGCCGTCCGTGAAGCGGAACGTTGAGACCTCCCTCAAGGAGGCCAAGTGAAGCGTCCTCGTCCCGTCCTGGTCACCTTCGCCATTCTGGCGGGCGCCCAGGTGCTCCTTGGCGGAGCAGCCCTCTCCGCGGTCGTCCCGACCGCCTGGGTCGGCCTTGGAAGCCTCGTCGTTGCCAGCGTCCAGGCTGGCATGACGTTCTACGTTCAGGGCAAGGTAACTCCCCTGAGCGATCCCCGCGACGCCTCCGGCGAAGCCCTCGTCCCGGCATGGACCGAGGACGATGAACTGTAGGTCAGCCTGCGTTACGAAAGACCATCGGTCGTTCGGAGAGTGCGCTCGTGCGGCGCACCTCCGGGTCGGGTGGGCCCATTCGGCCAAGGGCATCGACCTGTCCAAGGAGAAGCGCTTCCAGCGCGAACTGGACGTCTATGAGGCGGCCGTGAACTCCGGGATGAACCCGGATGCCACGACCTTCCAGGCAGTGCACGAAGCCGAGGTTCTATCCGAGGGATCCGGGGTCGGATATGGGACTCCGGCCTGGGACTCATTCGTTCAGAACAAGCTCTCGGAGGATGCAGCTTAGTGTCCAACTTCGTGGCCGCTTCCAGCGCCAATAACCAGAACGCTTTGAGCTTGGTCGTTCCGAGGCCGTCTGGTGCGAGACCTGGCCACCTGGCATTCCTCCAGGCCGCCGTGAATACATCGGCCCAGACTCTCGGTCTGGCCGAGTCCGGATGGACCCCTCTTGTCAGCTCCCCGTTCCAGTATGGAGCGGGGAGTGCCAGGGGCATCGTGGCCTGGAAGAAGCTGGCGGCCACGGACACCCAGGTCACCCTGACCACTGACATTGGCAGTGGCAAGCTCGCAGGTGCGATGGCTTGCTACAGCGCCTATGCCGCAAGTCCCATCGCAGCCATCGGTACCAACACCTTCAGGGCCTCCAGCGTCACGACGTGCGTCGGTGGTGCCATCAACACGACCGCCGACAACCAGAGGATCCTGGGCCTGTTCTCCGAGAAGTCCTCGACGGCGAGCTCGGTGAGCCAGGGGAACATGACGACTCGGGCGTCCCTGTTCGGGACTGGTGGCGGTCAGATCTCCGTGACCATCATGGACGAGGTTCGTGCTACGGCAGGCGTAGCAGGGCCTCGGACAGCCACGTACAACGTGGCCTCCTCTGTCGGTTACGGTCTCCTGCTTGCCATCCTGGATGGCTCTCTCGGACTCAGCAGCCTTCCGGCTGGTGAGGTCCGCCCCTTGACCTACAACATGAACCGCCTTGCGGGGACACAGAACCTGGCGGCCCAGGGTGCGGCCAACGTCTGGGCTGGAACTGTTGGCCTCGATCTGAAAGGCGCCCTGAACAAGAAGGCCGGGACATCCGGCCTTGATACTCAGGGCGTTCTCAATCTCCTCGCCGGCTCAACCGGCCTCGGTGTCGACGAGGCCTCCTCGCTGATCCTGGAGGGCTTCTGATGACCACGGTGGGCGAACTGGTCCAGAGGATCCAGCAGCGCATGCACTCCTGGACGGGAGTGCGCGAAGCGACCAGCTACCTCCAGGTAGCCATCGACACTGACGACCTGACCTTTCAGGTCGCAAACGCGGACAGCACCATTACCCAGGGAATGATCGAGGTCGACGACGAACTCATGGAGGTTGAGTCCGTCGAAGGTACGACCGTCAAGATCCTCCCGTTCGGTCGGGGGTCCGAAGACAGTGTGGCTGCCAGCCACCTTTTGAATGCGAGGGTCGTCAACGACCCATGGTTTCCGAAGAGTGCGATCCTCAACAACCTCCAGGAAACCGTCATGGAGGTCTGCCCCGACCTGTTCCAGGTCAAGAAGACCACGGTCAACTGGAACATCACGCAGATCGCCTACGGCCTTCCGGCCGACTGCGATCGCGTGCTGAACGTGTCGTACGACACTCCTGGGCCATGGAAGAAATGGCCCAAGACGAAGCGCTGGGTCTACAACCCAGACGCCGACGCAACGGACTTCCCCAATGGGAAGTCGATCGAGATCTACGACTCGATCATCTCTGGATACAAGGTCCAGGTGACCTACGCGGCACCGTACACGGTGCCCACGTCCACGTCTCAGACGCTCGCCTCTCTCGGCATCGCCGAGTCGGCGGCCTCCTGCCTGATCTACGGCACCTGCTGGCGCCTCATGCAGGTGATGGAGAACTCCAGGCTCCAGCTCCGTGCCGCGGAGCAGTTCGCTCGGCAGGACTCCGTTCCTGCCGGCGCCACTACGAATCTCGCCAAGCAATTGTTCGCGATGTACAGCCAATTCCGAATGGAAGAGCGGAAGCGCCTGCTGACGCTCAACCCCAGTCAGCCGCACTACACGAGGTAAATCGATGGCTCGAAGGTACTTCCGCAACGGTCCCTCGATGACGCTCCAGGCGTCCATCGGTGCCTCTGACGTGAGTCTCCAGGTCTCCAGCGCGTCGGGTCTCCCGACGCTGTTCCCGTTCACCCTGATCGTCGATCTCAATCAGGGTGTCGAGGAAGTCGTCGAGGTGACGGCAGCGGCCGGCACGACCCTCACGGTGACCCGTGGAGTCGACGGTACGACTGGATTCCCGCACTCTTCCGGTGCGGTCATCGTGCACGGCATCTCCGCACGAGATGCTGACGAGGCCAACCTCCACATCAACAGCACGGCCGCTGTGCACGGCGTCTCCGGTGCCCTGGTGGGCACCACCGACGCACAGACCTTGACCAATAAGACCCTCTCTTCGGCGACGATCAACAGCTCTACACTGAGTTCTCCCGCCATTTCCGGCGGGACTATTGGTGGCACGACCATTCGTGACACCACGATCCTCCAGGGGAACCCTGCCAACTCTCAGAACCCGGCGTCCATTCGGACTGTCGCCGGGGTAGAGGTCGGCCTGGTGGGCCGAGATGGACGGCTCCAGGTTCCCAAGCTGGAGGCCACGTCCGTCGACACGGCCGTGACTCCTCTGGTCGTTACCGGCGTTGCCAGCCAGGCCGCAAGCCTGGCCACGATCAAGACGTCGGGCGGCACCTACGGCGTTGATGTCAACGCCTCTGGGCGCGTGGGCATCGGCCGTACGGCCGGAGTCTCCACGACGGCCCTCGTCCGAAGTGTCGACGTCGCCGACCCTGCCCTTAGGGTGCAGAACCTCGCGGGCCAGGTGGGTAACCCCCTGTCCGTCGTCGACGATCTTGGGACGACGACCCTCTTCGGCGTAACGCCGGCCGGATACCTGGAAGGTATCCACCAGCCAACCACCTGGGAGAACATCACCTTGGCTGGGAACAGATCCATCTTCGACCGCACGCCGCAAAGGCGTGCGTCCGGCAACCCGGCCAGGGGCCGGAAGGTCTACCTCCAGGGCTCCATCAAGAAGACCGACAACACCCCCTTTGTAGAAGGGGACCTGCTCTTCACGATGCCCGGCGGGTGGATCCCGCCGAACCTCAAGCGCTACGTAGGTGGTGCCACCCTCGCGGGTGCGGGCACGACCGGCGTCTGCCGGATCGAGATCGCCACCAATGGCCAGGTAACCGTCTGGACCCAGGACTCTCCGACCTGGGTCAGTATCGACGGTTGGTACTTCCTTGACTGACATCACGGCCCGGCTCCCTGCCGGGCTATCAGAGCGAATCGAGAGCATCAGCTCTCAGATCACCGCCCGTGGCGGTCGAGCCATCGACTACGCCATCGGCGGTATTCCTTTCCTGTCCGCGGCAAGCAAGGCACTGCCGTTCGCGTACGAAACGGCAGAGATGCGTCGCGAGCAACAGGACAATGAGCGAGAGCCCGGAGAGCAGAGCCTCTCCGGTTGGTGGCTCAGAAGCCAGGACTCCTGGCACCAGGGGGCTGGTGCCAAGTTCCAGGAGAGTAGGTCCGAGGCTGTCGCCTCTGCCCGGTTCTTCGACTCCCAAGGGGTCGATCCCTGGACCGAAGGTGAACTGAAGCTCCTTCGTCGTATGGTCCAGGCCACGCCAGCGAGCACGGAGGCTCGCTGCCTCTGGACTGTCGACAACGACCTGTACCTCGGAGTCGGAGACTCCGTGAAGAAGACCACCATCGGTGGTGGCGCTGTGACGAACCTGCACAGCGCTGCGGGTGAGACCTTCACCGATGTGGTCGCGGGGAACGATCGCTGGTACGGCGTCACCAACGCCGAGATCGTCTACTCCGGTCTTGTCGGTGGAGGCGGAGTGTCCAACTGGCCACTCACGAACACCGACCCCACTCCTTCGGTTCCTCCCCAGATCCTCTGGGCCAAGCACCGCCTGTGGGCGGTGAGTGGCCGACACGTCTGGGTCGTCAACGTCGAAGACGTCAGCGGCACGGCGCAAGCCGCGAAGTACGATTACCCGTCCCTCGACTGGGTGTACACCTCGATCGCCGAGGGACCTCAGTGCGTCTACCTCGCCGGGTACTCCGGCGCGGAGTCCTCGATCCAGAAGATCACCCTGGATACCACCGGGGACGTTCCGACGCTGAATGCCGGAATCACCACGGCGACTCTCCCAGCCGGCGAGCGCGTCCAGCGCATCGCCGTCCTGGCGGGCCAGTGGCTCTGCATGGTAACGAGTCGGGGGATCCGGCTCGCTGCCATCGGAGCCGATGGGGAGCTCCAGTACGGACCCCTGATCGTCGAGCCGACGAATGTTGTCGAGGGTGCGGCGATCTCCAGTTGGGATCGCTGGTTCTGGGTGTCGCTCCGTACGAGCGACGGCCAGTGCCGCACCTATCGCCTGGACACTGCCCAGGTATTCGACGACGGAACGGCGGCCTACGCCCGTGACGTCGAGATCGAGGTGACTGGCTACGTCACCGACCTGGCGGTCTCAGGTGGCCGCGTTGTCGCGGCCGTGAGCACTGGCGCCTATCCGTCCGAGGCGCCTGTCAAGTACTACTACCAACACGTTACCGAACTGGTAACGTCTGGGTTCATCCAGTTCGGTCGGGTGCGGTACCGCACGACCGAACCCAAGATCTTCAAGTTCTTCCAGGTGGAGGTCGAGCCACTGTCCGGCTCGATCGCGGTGGACGCGATCCTCCCCAACGACACCACCAACCGCTTCCGTATCTGGGACGTTCAGGGAACCGCGGACCTGGACCAGGCCGCCCTGCCGGCGAGCCTGGGTCCGCAAAGGTCCATGGGTTTCAAGTTCACCTTGACCAGAGCGCCGGACCCGACCAAGGGTCCGATCGTCCACTCGTACTCCGTGAAGTCTCTGCCAGCCGTCAAGCCGCAGAGGCTCATCCAGTTGCCGTTGATGTGTTATGACCGGGAGACCTGGCGCACGGGCCAGGAGTGGGGCTCTGACGGCTTCTCCAGGGATCGCCTGGCAGCGCTCCAGGCGATCGAGGACTCTGGCGACCTTGTGCTCTGGCAGGACTTCTCGTCGGCAGAGCCGACTGGCCGCCAGGTGCGCATCGACAAGGTGACGTTCCAGCAGATCTCCCCGCCTCCGGCACCTCGCTCCGAGGTGGGGTACGGCGGGGTCGTGGTCCTTGTGTTGAGATCGATGGATTAGGTGATCATGCCCGAAGAAGAGCCCGCGGTCAGGATCACCCTGACGCAGATCTACCAGAAGCTGTGTGACGTCGAGAAGAAGGTCGACGACATACCGGAGACCTACGTCACCAAAACTGGACTGCTGAAGTGGATCGGCGGGTCCGTGACCGGACTCGCCGTGGTCCTGGGTATCGTCCTGACGGTCATCCAGATCCGTCAGGGTCTCGGAGCCTAGCGGGCGGTCCACCCTGGGTGGACCGTGATCTTGACCTCGTATGGGCCGGCCAAACGGCCGGATAGGCCCAGTGAGTCGGCCGCGTCCGCTAGGTCCATGT